>Ga0315312_1000065_pt1 | contig 195067 bp, 164 predicted proteins | sample TDP7_MG_FD_203629 | JGI IMG/M metagenome (GOLD analysis project Ga0315312, IMG submission 203629) | Freshwater sediment microbial communities from Lake Towuti, South Sulawesi, Indonesia - TDP7 | ecosystem: Environmental > Aquatic > Freshwater > Lake > Sediment | place: Indonesia: South...
TCAGATCCTCCTTCAGGACGAACGCTATCTCAGCCTCAACCATAGGTTGAATCAGCTCCGAGACCCTGATGGGCAAGCCCTCGAGCACGACCATACGATCCGTCAGATGCCCATAATCCGGCTCATCGATCCCGGCTAGCTGCTGCATCGCCTTGCTCGTCAACCCGACCTTCTTTCCGATAACGACCTCCCCACGCTTCTTCCTCTTCTCGATGAGCCTCAACTGTATCTTGTAGGCGTCGTCGATCGTTATTCCGGGATATTGAACTGTTATCGCGCCGATGGGCGATCGCCTATCTTCAGCATCCAGAAGCCGCCCGGCGATCTCGTCAATCAGCTCCTCAGAAATGCCCAAGAAACCACTCTCCACAGGCTGTGAGGTAGCGAAGCCCAGATTAGGCTTTCGGACTGCCACAAAAAACGGATCGGCTAGACGCCACCGGCTCACCAGCGCTCGAGGATGAGGCGCCTCCTCACAGCCACAGCCACCAGCAGCCCCACCAGCCCTCCCACCAAGATCTGGCTTACGTTCCCAGGCACCTCAGTGAGAGCTGCCAGAACCCCGTATCCCAAAGCGAACGTCTCGGCGAGGAAGTACCCGACGATCATCTCTGCGCCGCCCACAACGACCGCCAAGATATCCCTCCTCCAACTCTTCCCGTTGCTGATCATCCCAGCCAGCAGTCCCTCAACTCCCTTGATGACGAGGGTGAACGGAGCGAAGTAGGAGTATCCCGAAAGTATGTCGGCGAGTGCGGATCCCACACCGCCCGCGAATGCGCCTATGGTTCTCCCAAAGATGAGGGCGCTCACGAATATCAGAGCGTCCCCGAAGTTTATGTACCCCCTAGTGGGGGGATTAGGTATCTGGACGAGCATCGTGGACACGGTGACGAGGGCAGCCATAACCCCGAGCAACGCTATCTTCAGGGGTTTGGAACGGACTCGGGGCTGTTGAGCGCTCTGGGGTGGACGCTCCTCCACCTTGCCTTCGGATATCTCTTGTGTCTGAGTCATATCTTCGTGTGACATGGCGCGAGAGATAATATATAAGCCATAGCCTTCATATAGGCTTCCCGTGTCGTTTCTGCGCGGATCAAGCTGCCTCTTGTGTGGCGACCTCTGCCTCAACGAACGGTTGCACGGATCCTGCCCAAAATGTGGAGAAAGCACCGTCATAGATTATGATTATGAATCGATTCGACAGGCAGTGAGCGGGGAGAAGATCGGAGCACGACCTCCAGACGTTTGGAAGTATCAGGAGTTTCTACCCATCTCGAACAGATCTAATATCATCTCTCTGGGAGAGGGAGGCACCTACCTGCACAGGGCGCGGCGGATCGCGGATAAGATAGGTCTCAGAAAACTGTTCATAAAAGATGAGACAACAAACCCCACGGGATCGTTCATAGACAGAGGGGTGACGGTCGAGGTCTCCAAGGCTAAGGAGCTCGGATACGACAGCACAGCCTGCGGAACGACCGGAAACCTAGGTGCATCTTTAGCCGCCTACTCAGCCAAAGCAGGCTTCAAATGCAGAATCTTTCTCTCAAGAAGAATCGACGTAGGAAAATTCTACCAGATAATCGCATACGGAGCCGACGTCGAAGCCGCAAGAGACTATGAGGAGGCATCTCTAAAAGCGGCTGGGCTAGGAAAAAGATCCTACTTGGCTTCTCCAGCCGACCCGTTCTTTCTCGAGGGTCTAAAGACAACCGGATACGAGATCTGCGAGCAGCTCGGTTGGAGAGCGCCTAGGAACATTGTTGTTCCAATGGGAGATGGCGGCCACCTATCGATGATCTGGAGAGGAATCGACGAACTAGTCAAGGTTGGTCTATTGGATGAGGCTGACGTCCGAATGATCGGTGTCCAAGCTCAAGGCGCAGCCCCGATAGTCAAGGCCTTTCTCGGCAAGGAACTTCATGTCAAACCGTTGGAAAGGAGCAGAACCCTGGTGACGGACATAGACATGAAAAAGCCTCTTCATGGAAATCTCGCCATACACGCCATAACTCAATCCAAGGGTTTGGCTACGGCTGTGTCCGACAGCAGCATACTTAACGCGGTGTCCTTGATGGCTAAGACCGAGGGCATATTTGCTGAGCCTGCATCGGCTTCAACCATCGCATCTCTATGGAAGCTTGTGGAAAGCGGAGAGATCGACAGAGACGAGGAAACGGTCTGCGTTCTCACAGGTATGGGACTCAAAGACCCTCTATCGGCGAGGAGAACGATGAAAGGAAGAAAACGTGTTGAGAGACTACTCGAAAGAATTGGAGAACGCACGATTGCCGCGGGAGTTACTGGAACAAAGCTGCGCATCCTAGAAGTTCTCAGTAAGAATGAGATTCATGGTTACGGCCTGTGGAAGGCGTTAAGGGATACCTTCGATCTTCGTCTCAGCCTCCCGAGTGTGTACCAACATCTCAATGAACTAGAGAGCATGAGGCTGATTGAACGCACAAGGACTGGAAGAGAGTCGGGAAAGAGGGAAAGGTACTACTACGCGCTAACCGAGAGGGGTAAAGTGATCCTAAAAGGAACCGTCTCCATGCGTTAGCAACGTTGATCGTCTTTCAAGTCTGAAGATGGACCTCTTCCGACACTAAAGGCTTCACGAAACAGGCGCGGAGGATGAGACAATCACTCTACGAACTTCGTCGCAACCGAACCGAGTTGATCAAAGGTCGCCTTCACGCTATCGCCCGGACCAACCTTCGTGGCTGCTACGAGAGAACCGGATATCACCACCTCTCTCGCGATCAAGCTCACGCCGTATCTCGAAAGCTTGTTCGCCAGCCACGCCACCGCCTGGACTGGATTTCCCAGAACCGCAGCGCCTGCCGCCGTGGAGATGACGTCGCCGTTCTTCTCGAAGACCAACCCAACATACCTCAAGTCGACATCGGCGATTGAGTTCATCTTCCCACTGAAAACCACGCGCCCTGTTCCCGCGTTCTCGGCGACCAGGTCCTCAATCCTTCTGCCATCGCTCTCTATCCGGTGATCGACGATCTCCAGCGCTGGCATGATACACTCGGTCGCCCGAACCACATCGGACACGAGCACGCCCGGACCCTTCAGATCCTCCTTCAGGACGAACGCTATCTCAGCCTCAACCATAGGTTGAATCAGCTCCGAGACCCTGATGGGCAAGCCCTCGAGCACGACCATACGATCCGTCAGATGCCCATAGCCAGGCTCGCTGATCCCAAGCAGCTGCTGCATCGCCTTGCTCGTCAACCCGACCTTCTTTCCGATAACGACCTCCCCACGCTTCTTCCTCTTCTCGATGAGCCTCAACTGGATTCTGTAGGCGTCGTCAATAGTCATTCTAGGATACTGGACTGATATCGCGTCAATCGGTGTCCTCTTGTCCTCGGCCTCTAAGAGCCGATTGGCGATCCTCTCAACCGCATCTTCCGGGATTTCCAACGGACCATCTCCGTCAGGACTGGGGCGCCGGGCATGGATTAGACTTTCGGGCTGCAGAACGCCCCAGCCAGTACAGCCCCATCATAAAACTTCTTAAGACGAACTCTGCCTACGGGAACAGGTAGTTCGACTTCCCGTTCGGAAATACATAGTCAAAACAGGTTGGAGGCCGACTCTCGATGAGATGGCTGTCGAAAGAGGAGAAACTCCTTGAGCGAAGTGTGTTGAGGGAGATCTCTTCGAAGGAGATGTGGAGGCACATAAAGTGGCTCTCAGACAACGTGCCAGAGAGACTGGCCGGCACAGAAGAGGCGAGAAAAGCGACCGAGTACTTCCGCAAGACCTTGGAGTCCTATGGAGTACCAGTGGAGGTCTACGAGTTCGACGGGTACGTCAGCTTCCCTGGCAAGGCCGAGCTCAGGCTGCTCTCGCCCGAGAGGAGGAGTTTCGAGTGTAGAGCGTACGCTCACATCGCCTCCACCCCCAAGGAAGGCATCGAGGGAGAGCTCGTATACGTCCGATCAGGCGGACTTGAGGACTACAGACACGTCGATGCAAAAGGCAAGATCACGCTCGCCGAGCTCTCCTACGCCCCACCCAGACCCGAGAAGGTCAGAATCGCCGAGCTGAACGGCTCCATCGGGCAGATCCAGATGAACTGGGGGAAGCCTGACTCGAAGGGCCTCCCACTCGGCACGGTGAAGAGAGTCTGGGGAAACCCAACTCCCGAATCGATCAAGAACTGGCCGAGCATACCGGCAATATCCATCAGCAAAGCCGACGGTATGCACCTGAAGTCCCTCTGCGAGAAGGGGAAGGTCAGGGTGTGGCTCAGGGCTGAGGCAACCAAAGAGTGGAGGAGGATAAGCCAGCCCGTGGCGACAATCAAGGGTACAGCTGAACCCCAGAAGTTCGTTCTGGTCGGCGGCCACTTCGACGCTTGGGGAGGAGGAGTCACCTGCAACGCGACAGGGAACACTCTAGTCCTAGAGCTCGCCAGGATCCTGAACAAGCACAGAGATGGACTAAAGAGAAGCGTGAGGCTCGCTTGGTGGATCGCTCACGAGACGGGCATCATGGAGGGCTCGACCTGGTACGTGGACAACTTCTGGGAGGATCTCTCCAAGAACTGCATCGCCTACTACAACTGTGACTCCCCCGGAATGATAGACACACCAGTCTACGGGATCAGAAGCACGACTGAGGTGAAGGAGTTCCTAGTGGGCAACGCCAAGGAGGTCTTCGGAGAACCAGTGGACTGGAGACGCCTCCAGAAGACGGGAGACCAGTCGTTCTTCGGGGTTGGACTGCCCTGCATATGGGAGGGAACGACCTTCACAAGGGAGATGATCGAAGAGCTAGGCGGCGCCGTTCTCGGGTGGTGGTACCACAGCACCGAGGATACACTCGACAAGGTGGACATGAAGGCTCAGGTGATCGCGACGAAAGTCTTCGCAACGAATGTCCTGAGGTTCTGCAACACCCCGTTGCTGCCCTACGACTTCCTCAGCGTTGGAAGAACGATTGAGGACACTGTAGCACAGCTCCAGTCTGCAGGAAGGAACAAGATAGACCTGTCAACACTGCTCCCAAAGGCCAAGACCCTCATAACCGAGGCTGAGAGGCTCAAAGCGGCGTTGGACGAAGCGATGAAGACATACTCGAAGATGAGGCGGGGAAAGAAGAAAGAAGAGCTCGATCAGAGGCTCGCAAAAGTCAACGAGGACCTGATGGCAATGACCCGGGCGCTCAATCCGATGCTGTACACGATGGTGGACAGGTACGACCAAGATACCTATGGCCTCAGCTACCTCGAGAAGCCGATCCCGTTCCTTCAACCTGTCAACGACCTTGCAGCTATGAACCCCAACAGCCAAGAGTTCAAGATGCTCCTGACGCAGCTGGTCAGGGCCAGAAACAGGGTCGGCGACGCGATAGACCTAACCACCGAGATCGCGGAGAAAAGTCTCCAGCTGATCTCCTGACAAGCGGCGGTAGCGCCTCCGAATCGCCACAAAATCCTCCGGCAATGAAAGTAGCCGGGTTAGGTGAACCGCGCGAAGAGAGCTACGTGGGCGAGTTCACTGCTCGGTTATCTTGATCGCCTGGGTTGGACAGCTGCTCTCACAGGCTCGGCAGACGATGCAATCCTTCTCCCCGGCGGGGTCAGATTTCTTAGCCGAAGTGGGATGGCCCGGCGTCTCAGCCCAGTCGAAGAGGCTGACGGGGCAGATGTCTATGCAGACGCCATCCCCCGTACAAACGTCCCAGTCCACAGCCACGTTCGTTCCGTGTATTCCCAGCTTCGTAGGCGGCTTAACCTCCCCCCAGACGCTGTGACCAGCGTGAGTTCCCGAGGCTTTCAGCTTCTTCATGAAGTCGGGATCGATAGGCATGAGCCTCACCTTGAGAATTCAATAAATGTACGGTCTCATATTTATAGAAGAAATACCGCAGACCGCTAGGCGTGCGCCTTCAGCAACTCAGGGTTCCCGCGCAGCCTCTCGAGACCTGCCTCGATTCTGTCCATAGCATCCTCTAACCTCGGCAGCGGGACGGTGTAGCTAACCCTCACGTGGTCTTTCCCACACTCACCGAACCCTATTCCCGGCAGGACCACGACCCCGTACTCGTCCACCAGAAACCTCGCCAGCGGCTCCCCGCCCCCATACCTCCCAACGTTGAGCCAGACGTAGAAGGCGCCCTCGGGCTTCACGTAGCTGAGCCCAGGTATCCTGCCCAGCCGCTTGAGAGTCACGTCCCTCTTAGCCTCGAGCTCCTTCACCTTATCTTCGACGTAATCTTGAGAGCCCTTCAACGCGGCGTAGGCGGCATACTGGGAGACTGTTGGCGCGCAGGACCAGAGGTTACAGGCGAGACACTCGGCCAATTCTACAACCTCTTTCGGCGCCAGCACGTATCCCAGCCTCCATCCGCTCATACCGAAGACCTTCGTGGCGCCGCTAGCCACGATCGTCCGCTCCTTCATACCGGAGAGGGATGCTATGCTGACATGCCTCCTCCCGTCATAGACGAAAACCTCGTAGATCTCGTCCGAGAGGACCACGAGGTCGTGCTCGACCGCGATCCCCGCGATGCCCTGCAGCTCTTCCTTCGTGTAGACCCTGCCCGTCGGGTTGTTCGGAGTGTTTATCGAGATCAGCTTCGTCCCCCGGGTCACCTTCCTCTCTATCTCAGACGGCCTCACCCTGAACCCTTCTCTCTCCTTCAACTCCACCGGAACGACCTTGCCTCCGGCGAGGCTGACGATCTCAGTGACGCACGACCACGAAGGATCAAGCACCAAGACCTCGTCACCCGAGTCCACCACGGAGAAGATGGCCGCGGCCATAGCCGCCCTCACGCCGGGAGCGGTGAGGACCTCGTCACTCCTAAACTTCAACCCACGCGGCTTCGAAGCCGCCTCGGCGACCGCCTCTCTGAGCTCCGAGATCCCCCCTATCGCCGTGTAGCAGGTCGCGTTCCGGTCGATGGCTCTCTTCCCGCCCTCCTTGGCTGAAGCAATCGTGTCGAACCCGGGTTCCCCGATGCCGAGGGAGATGATGTCCTTCCTGTTGAGCCTATCAGCGTACTCCTTGAACGTGAAAGCGTACTCTTTCCTAACCCTTCGACTCGACAGTTTCAGCGTACTAGCCCCCGAGGATTACATCTCCGATGTCTATCTCTCCGATGCGGAAGGATCGTTGATGACCTCGAAAGCTTGATCGTTCCTATAGAAAAACCTTTCCACACGTCACGGTTTTGACGCAGAGCCTAAGCGCAACACCAAGTGAAAAGGAAGTTAAAGGAAAGAGGAACGCCGGCGTTCTATATCTGGCGAGCCACGTGTGAGCCCTCGTGTATCGCCTCGAAGATCTTCCGCGGCTTCGCACAGTCCCCAACAAGGTAGAGCTCAGGAACCTTTCCCCGCAACGAATCAGCGAGCCTCCTGTTCGCCTCCGAACCGAGTGCGAAGACCACGGTTTCAGCCGGGATCACACGCTTGTTCCAAGCCTTGTCAATAGCCACCACCGCGTTCTTCGTTACTTCCTCAACCTTCAGGTTGGTCAGTACCTCGACCCGGTTTTCAGCCAGTCTCTGGAGGAGAAGTATTCTCGCCCGGCTCGGGACATCGGTGGCGATATCACCCAGCATCTCCACGAGACAGACCTTCTTGCCCATGCTGGCGGTGAACTCGGCAGTCTCGCAACCGACCATTCCTCCACCAACGACGACAACGCTATCCCCCTTGACAGTCGCCTTCTTGGTTAGTATGTCCAACGCCATCGCGGTGTGAGCTAGGTTCAGCCCTGGAATCACGGGCTTAACCGGGACCGCCCCTGTCGCTAAGACCACAGCATCGGGCTTCTCAGACAGGACGGTCTTTCCATCAACCTCCTTTCCTAGAACCACCCGCACCCCCAGCTTTCGCATCTGCGCTGTCAGGAAGTCTATGAGGGTCTGAATCTCCTCCTTGTGCGGGGGCCTGACCGAGATGTTAAGCTGCCCTCCGAGCCTTGCCTCTTTCTCGTAGAGGACCACCCTGTGCCCCCTCAGAGCCGCGACTCTCGCCGCCTCCATGCCCGCGGGTCCACCCCCCACGACGACGACCTTCTTGCGCCTCTCCGCGCGTCTGATCGCGTAGTCCCGCTCCTTGCCCATAGCAGCGTTCACGTCGCAGCTTATCCGCAACCCCAGCATCAGACGCTCCGAACATCCATTGACGCACGCGATACACCTCCGAATATCCTCGAGCCTGCCCTCCATAGCCTTCCTAGGCAGCTCCGGATCAGCGATCAGCGCTCTGCCCATGGCAACGAGGTCAGCCTTCCCCTGGCTGAGGATCTCCTCAGCCAATACCGGATCGTTTATCCTGCCCACGGCTATAACCGGCACGTTAACAGCGCTCTTTATTCCCTCAGCCAGCGGCACGAGGCAGCCGCGAGGCAGAGCCATGGGCTGGGTAGCTCTGTAAGCCGTCTCCCTCAGTCCCGCCGAGACATCTATGGCGTTCACGTACCTCTGCATCATCCTCGATATCATCCGGGTCTCGTCCAGGGTGAGACCGCCCTTGATGTACTCGTCCCCACTGATCCTGAAGATCAGAGTGAAGTCATCACCGACCTTCTCTCTGGTGCGCTGGGCGATCTCGAGGGCGAACCGCGCCCTCCCCTCCAAGTCGCCACCGTACTCATCAGTCCGCTTGTTGATGTACGGAGATAGGAACTGGGCTATGAGGTACCCGTGCGCCCCGTGGATCTCGGCCGCGTCGAAACCCGCCGCCTTGACTCTCCTCGCCGCATCCGCGAACTTCTCAACGATCCCCTTTACCTCCTGACTTGCCAGGGCCCGAGCCCTCATGCCCGGAACACCCGAAGGGGCGTCGGAGGCCGACACCGGCTGCTGGCCATCGGTCGCAGCGAGGGTGGTCTGTCTTCCCGCGTGCGCCAGCTGCAACGCGATCCTAGCCCCGTGAGCCCGAACCGACTCGGCAAGATCGTTCAAGCCAGGAATGTACCTGTCGTGGTCTACGCTCAACGAGGTCGGGAACAGCCTCCCGAGGGGGCTGTCCACGCTCGCAGCCTCGACTATGACGAGACCCGCCCCGCCCTTCGCCCGTTCCGTGTAGTAGTCCACGATCCTCTCGTTGACCGTGCCCATCTCGCTGGCGTAGCCAGTCGTCATCGCTGGCATAACTATCCTGTTCCTGACCTCCATCTTCCCGATCTTGGCTGGTTCAAACAGCTTAGCAAACTTGACCATGCTCACTCCCCGACAGACGTGTTTATTCAGATTAGATCCTATTCTGCTTTTTAGGGCGACGGATGCTCTCTCAGCTCAGAAGTCAAGCGCGGTTACTATGTTGATCCAGGGTGCGTTCATCTTGTCCGCGTAGAGCTTCACATGGTCGTGAGCGTTGGACAGCACGAACGTGCCGTGACCGGGCAGTAGAACATCCGCTTTCCGAGCCAGGAGCCTCTTCATCGACCTCTTGTACGCTGCCAAGTCGAACCCAGGTCCGTTTATGAAGCCGAGCCGACCCGCGGCCGACACCATGTCCCCCGAGAACAGAACCTTCGCTCCACCATCCTCCAGTAGCACGCAGACGCTTCCGGGCGTGTGACCCGGCGTGTGCAGAACCTCAAGCCTCAAAGAGCCTAACCGCAACACCTCCCCGCCCCTCAGGACCACATCAACCTTCGTCGGCTTAACCTCGAGACCTCGCCCCCTAGCCATCTCGCTGAGAGTGAGCTCGGAGTCCGGCTTCTCAACCGCGCGCGCCTCGGCCTCGTGGACCGCCACTCTGCACTCAGCCAGCTCTCTGACCTTGGGGATCCCGCCGATGTGATCGAAGTGGCAGTGGGTGACAACGACAAGCCCGATCTTCCCAGCGTCGAGCCCGAGCCCCCTGATGTTCTTGGCGATGGAGTCGACGCCGCCTCCCCCTCCGGTATCGATCAGCCCCAGCTCCTTGCCTCCATCCACCAGGTACACGTTACAGTCGTTGGTATGGGACAGCCCGTAAGCTCCTCCACCGACTATGGAAACGCGCTTCGTGAGCTTCATAGTACCACCCTGACTATGGAGAAGGCATTTGGGGCTTTAAGCTTAGGCACAAGGCTGTGCTCGCCCAAAGTTTATGACGACGGGTGAGGTACTCTCGAACCAAGGCATGCGAAATGAGGTTTCTCGTGATCTCAAGGCTCAAGCCGAGCGCAACAGGCGCCGAAATCCTGAGGCTAGCCGCGTCCCACGCGAGCTACCTGAGGAAGCTCGAAACCGAGGGCAAGCTCGAGAGACACTACCTGATATGGGCGCCATCCACCCACTCCAGGCACACCTACTGCGACGTAGAGGTGTACGAAGCAGAGTCTACCGAAGAGGTGGAATCTCTCCTCAAGAAGTCACCCATAGCCTCAATCGTAGACTACGAGATTCTGCAGGTGTTGACGCGGGATCAGAGAAAGCCGCGCAGAACCCAGAAGACGTAAGCAACCGCAACAGACCGGAACTCCAACAGATCAGAGACGTGGTTACTGCGACACCCTAGTAGCCCACACACCTTTCAGAACGAAACACGACTTCATCGCAGGCTCCTATCAGGGTCAACTCTTAACTACGGCTGACACAGCTCACCAGAATGGGGATGAAACATGATCGTGGATTGTCACACACACCTGTGGAGGTATCCGGGTCACCTGAGCGACCAGTTCGTGAAGGAAGCAAACCTCATGAGAGCAACCCCCGTGGACATGAACATCGACCTCGACAGGCACTACGAGGCGATGAAGCAGGTGGACAAGGCTATAGTCCTGGGCTTCAAAGCCAAGCACGTAGGCGTAAACGTGCCAAACGACTACGTAGCAGAGTATGTGAAGAGGGACCCCCAGAGGCTTATAGGATTCCTAGGGGTCGAACCTCAAGACAAGAACGCGATCGCCGAGATCGAGCGATCTGTCAACAAACTAGGACTGCGCGGGATAAAGCTAGGCCCAATCTACCAGAACTTTGATCCAGCCGAGAAGGCCGCGTACAGGATCTACAGGAAAGCCGTGAATCTGCGTCTTCCAATACTCTTCCACATGGGAACGACCTTCTGCCGGTTCGCTCCCCTCGAGTACGGAAACCCGGTTCTGCTCGAGAAGGTGGCAAGGGACTTCCCGGACCTCCGAATGGTGATAGCCCACCTCGCTCACCCATGGCAACGCGAGACCATCGTGTTGATCAGGAAACAGCCGAACGTCTACAGCGACGTCTCTGGGCTGTTCTATAGGCCGTGGCAGTTCTACAACGCCATGATCGCCGCGATCGAGTGGGGAGTCACGCACAAGCTCTTGTTCGGAACCGACTACCCAGTCGCGACAGCTAACGAGATGATCGCAGGAATGAGGAAAGTGAATAGGCTCGTTGAAGGGACAGGACTTCCCAGAATACCAGACCAAGTCATCGACGACTTGATCCACCGAAACACGTTGGAGCTACTCGGCTTAGCGTGAAGTGAACAACCCCGCTTTTCTTACCACTCACATTCCGGAATTAAGCAGGTCCGCCGAACACGATTGTGCAAGACAGAAAAGAGACTGCGCAGAACTCCCAACGAACACAGCCAAGTCGGAATTCAGATAGACCCACGACGATCCGTTTGCGCATAGGAGACGAACAGGACCTCCCTGAACAGCAGCCAGTTGACATCTCGCGAACGAGGCAACCCCAGCTTGTACTCCAAAACACCTGTCCTCGCGGCATGCTGGACCGTCTGGTTCTCTAACATGTCGACTCGGATGATGATCCCCGTCGTACTCCCGCTAATCATGGAGTCATACGGTCTAACCCGTACCAGCGCAGGAGCGCTTGCAGCCACCATCTTCATCGGATACGCCGGTGGCTCTATCGCAGCCACCCGAGTAGCCAGCTCTGTAGGAACAAGAGTGACCATACTTCTAGGCTTGACACTGACAATCGCTTCAGTGCTACTTTTCACGTGGACCTGGCACTATCTCACAGCGACCCTTGCGCTCTTTCTAATGGGCCTCGGCTGCGGCGTCTATCTGCCGAACGGCTTGGCCATCATATCCGATGTGACTCATGAGCAGAGGAGAGGGGTTGTTTTCGCGATTCACGAGACAGCAGCCCCTTTCGGGCAGGTTCTCGGTCCGCTGTTCATTAGTCTCGCCCTCTCCTGGACGGACTGGGTCGGATGCCTCAGGTTTTGGATTCTTCCCTCCCTCCTCGCTCTTGTACTGTTCGCTGCAACCGTGACGAGAGAGCCTGTCAGCGACCGTACCGCGACCCCCGAAACCCACAAAAAGGCGGTGGGCTCCTGGACTCCCACAACCACGATCCTACTCGCCACGACCTTCACCGCCATCACCACCTGCAACCTCGGGCTGATCTCGATGCTACCGGTCTATGTGACTCAACGGTTTCTCCTCGACGCATCCTTTGCCGCTCTAATCATCGGAACATCAAGGCTGACAGGGGTAGTCAGTCAACTGATCGGCGGACATCTCTCAGATGTAGCCGGAAGAGACAAAGTCTCGCTCAGCATAGTAGCCCTGGTTGCCATCGCGACCATAGGGGTAACCACCCTGCCGTACGGAGCCCCATTCCTAGCCGTTCTGCTATTGTACTCGACTTCGAACACGGCGTTCTACCCGATAATCCTCGCGCAAATCGCGGACCACCTCCGCGGTGAGGAGCGAAAGAGGATAACCGGAACCATCGTCAGCCTCGCCTTTCTCGGCGCGAGCGCGACGCCCTTTCTCATAGGCTACCTCGCCGACCTCTACGGCTTCCAGATCGCCTTTCTCTACCCGACCTCCGTGGGTGTCATCGGGCTCATGTCTATGTACATGCTCAACCGGTCTCTACGACCAACGACGAGCGGCTAGGGAAGCATTTAAGAGGACACCCCTGAGTAGTGGATAGAACCACAGGCTGGGTGATTCCGTTGCCCGAGGAAGTCAAAGACATCGAGGAGTTCGTGAAGCTCTCGGAACGGGCGGTGATCTGCGAGATAAAGAGGTCAAGGGATGCTGTGAAGCTCAAGCTCCACACAGCCAAGAGGCTCTACACCTTAAAGATCGACCCCTCCGAGGCCGAACAGATCACCAAGAGACTCAAGTGCAGAGTCACCGAGGCGTAGGAAGCACGATAAGATCCGAATCCAGAAGCCTAAAGCGGAACCGCCAGAAATCCCAGCAATAAGCCGCAGGCTATAGAGAGCGGCAAGCCTGGGAAGACCTGCCTCCTCTCCAAGACTTTGAGCCCCAAGTAAGCGCCGACCGTGACCCCCAGCATGGAGAGCAAGCCGGATCCCAGCCCGTAGCTCAAGACCATCTCCGAGACGAGCATCGAGTAGAAGACCAGGTCTCCCAACCCCATCTGAACGTTCTTCAAGACGAGACTCAATCCTCGAATCTTGTCCGGGTCCGCCTCCACAACAATCCTGCCAACAGGACCCTTGTAGACCGCAAAGATATCGTAGACCGCTAGGAACACGAGGAGGAAAAATCCTGTGGGAGCGGGGATAGAAGCTCCGAGGAAGGCCCCCAAGCCAGCCCCGAAGACCAGTACGACCGGGTTTCTAGCCCGCCCCGCTGAGACGAAGACACTATAAACAACGAAAACCGTCGCTAGGAGGCTTGGAACGTAGCCCAGCAATCCCAAGTCCCGTCCAATAACATCGAGAAACGAAGACACGTAGAGATAGCTCAGCATGAGGGTGACCAGGGTGAACGAGGTCGCGGTCATAAGCCTCAGCAGCCTCCAAGCACGCCTCCTGACCAGAAGGTAAACGAGAAGCCCAACAACAGCCATCGCGGAAACGAAGAGCAGAGCGTTGAGGACAGCTTCACCGCCACCGTCAACGAATAGCGTCAAAAGGACTATCTCAACCCTCGACGCCCTGAGTAGGGACGCGAAGCCTAAGGCTACCACAAGAGCGAGAACCACCGGTACGATGTTTGAAAGCTCAACCTTGACGACTCTCTTCTCTTCTGGCATCAAGCGCCCTCCTCAAAGGAGGAGAGATCACTCGAGTTTGCTCAGCTTCTGACGGCAGAACCCGCAGAACTCACGCCCCTTGTGATCGGTGTCGGCGATGTTGTTCGAGAAGAACATCACGCAACGCGAGTCTTTGCAGTGGGCCAAGCCTAAGGTGTGACCCAGTTCGTGGACTGCTTCCTTAACCGCCCGGTCTATGAGCAGATGCTTGTCGACCGGAAAACCGTAGAACTCCGGTCGCAGCCTGAAAGTGGAGATCAAACTAGTGCGACCGGGACACTCAGCTTCGCCGAAGACGAAGTTGAGCCAAGGCACGAAGAGGTCGACCTCGGCGACCCCCACCACCTTGTCCCTGAGACTCTTCTCAGGCGACTCACCCAGTTTCTTCAGAATACTGGTCGAGCTGTACTGCCCCCTCTTCGTGCTGAAGGCGTCTGCCGGAACCTTAATCCGGTCGACGATCGTCGTCTCAACTTTGCCTGGAAGTATGTTGGGAAGAGAGTCGCGAATCGACCGGAGAACCTCTTCATCAACCTCTCCTACAGGCACGACCCGCACACGAATCTCGAACATCCCCCTCTAGACTTCAAACTCGTCGCCTGAACTAGGAGCGATGGCTTCCTTCCCAGCCTCCTTCGCAGCCCAGTCGACGAGCAGTTGGCAATTCTCCTCAGCGCCGTGGATCACAAAGATCTTCGTTCCACTCCCGAGTCTACGGATTACCTCCATAAGCTCTCTCTTGCCGCAGTGAGAAGAGAAGTCGAACCTCTCCACCTCGGCGCCTACCTCCCTCGCCTTTCCGTTTATCAAGATCCTCCTTCTCTCCAACAGCTCGTGCCCGGGCGTACCAGGTATCTGGTAGCTGACCAGATAGATCGCGTTGAGCGGGTCCCGAGCCACCTCCTGCGCATAGAAAGCGGCTGGACCCCCCCTAAGCATTCCGGCGGGGGAAACGATCACGCCTGGTCTCCCAGCCGCTCGTCTCCGATCGCGCCAGCCCTTCACAAACTCCGCCATGCGCATCGCGTCTCCCAGCAGCTCGGGATCCGAAAGGTAAGTCGGATGGCGGAGGAGGATCTCGGTCGTCTCACGGGCCATTCCGTCCAAGGCTACCGGATACTCGAAGTGGTGTGCGGCTAGGACGCAGAGGATCTCTTGGGATCTCCCTACCGAGAAAGCCGGGACCAGAGCCGTCCCACCCCTCTCCACCACCTCCGTGACCCTCTTCACAAACTCCTCCTCCAAGCCGTTTCGCTCCGGGTGGTCCTCGTCGGCGTAGGTGCTCTCGATTATGATGGCGTCCAAGTCGCCATACGAGAGGTCCGCCGCGTCCATGAGCCTCGTGCGCACGGTGTTGAAGTCGCTCGTGTAGAGTAGCCTCTTCCCGGAAGCCTCCACCAGAACTTGGGCGCTGCCCGGGAGATGCCCTCCATTGATCAGCTGCGCGGTCATGGTGCCTATCCTGATCGGCTTTCCGTAGTCTGTGTCCACGCGGTGGCTCATCATGCTGTCGAGATCCAGATACTCGTAGGGGAGAAAGTAGCCTGTCAGGTGGATCAGGTCGGATATGAGGATGCGCGCCAGCTCAAACGAGACCCTCGTGCCGTAGACCGGAATCCGCCCTCTAATGAAGAAGATAGGCATCGCCCCGCAGTGGTCCAAGTGGGCGTGGGTCAGAAAGATCGCGTCGACCTCACGCGGCGGGACATGCATGGGAAAGCCTGGTTGATCCTTGTCTAGCATGACGCCATAGTCGATGAGTATCTGCGTCCCATTCGACCTGACGGATACGGCTGACCTCCCTACCTCCCTGGACCCACCGAGGAACTTAATCGTAAGAGACGAGATGACTATCCCAACCTTCAAAGACAGTGATTTCCGCAAAGGATGTTTTTATCCCTACTGTTCACTCCAGAATTCTAGTCTCTAAAGCCGCTCAAAAGAGCGCCCACGAGCCTGTTTACCGAGTCGTCCGACCACGCGTTCTCATCGTCGACCGACAGGACGAAGCGTGAACCCCTCCTCACACATACCCCTCGACAGGCCTCAGCCACATCCCCACCCCGAGAACCTCCATCCGAGTGCAAGACCACAGCCTCGAAAGGCTTCGACTCGAGGTAAGCCGTAATCTGCTGAGCGACGTACTCCCGAGTCTCCCGGTCAGTGGGCAACGCCACCTCGATCTGCGACAGAGGGTACACATCGTCTATCTCCCAAGGCACAACCCCGAAAGGAGCGGCGTAGGTGCAAACACAAACCTCAACCTGCCTTTGCCCAAGCGTCTTGCGCATAGCGGCTAACACCTTTCTGTGCTCGGGCGAGGCGTGAAACGGTCTCCTCCCGACCTCCGGGAGCAGGAGTAGAACCCTAGCTTTGGGACTCGGGCGATAGTTTTCCCTCATCCGCCTTTCATGGCGGACTATCGCCGGCCTCGAAAGATCCGCCGATCCGAAGTAGAACAATCCCTTTCGACCGGTTATGGGACTGTTCTCTTCCATGTAGCTGGAGTATCTCTTGAGACGCCTCAGCGCCCTGAGCAGGGAGGGGTGTCCATGGGCGAAGTAGTTGAGCAGCTCCCAGAGTCTACCCTCGAAGATCGACTGCTTGATCTCTCGGATGGCGGCTACGCAGACGTGGAGGTTGTGTCTTGCCAGAAGAGCCTCCCTCTGCTCTTTCGGAAGATCCCTAAGCCCCGCTGGCGACCACTTCGAGCACACGCTGCAGCTGCACGGAAGATACTCCAGCTGGCTCAGCCTAGCCGTGCCTTTGTTTGTCATATACCTTCCCTGACGAGCGTAGATGGCGTACGCAGCCGAGTCGAAGAGGTCGCATCCCAAGGCGACCGCCAGAGCGAAGACCATGGGATGACCTGCGCCGAACAGGTGTAGGGGCCTCTCAGGCGGGAGGTTCATCTTCGCCGTCACTATCATGTCCGCCAGCGTGTCGAAGAGGTACTGTTCCATCACCCTAGTCGGGCTTCCGAGGGCGTGTATCTGGAACGGAAGCCGCCCGATCTCGCAGGCGGAGCGCGCCACCAAGTCCAAGTGCGTTCCACCCTGAACAGGTCCAACCCAGAGGATGTCATCCCGGGACCTGCCATCGAGCGTCGTCCCAGCCCTCGCCAGCGTCTCGTCGACGGTAAACTCTGCTCTCTCCCTCCCCACACCCCACCCCGTCGGGATGTCGAGAATTACGGCTATGTCCGTCCCGATCGACTCCTGAAACCGCGCGATCTCGTCGGCGGTTACCTCGACACCTCCATACACCAGAATCTGGTAGGCGCCAGAGTCGGTCATGACCACGCCGGGAAAGTTGAGGAAGTCGTGAACCCCGGACCTCGTAACACGCTCGCCGAAGTTCTTCCTGAGAATGTAGGCGTTCGTGATCACTGCCTCGCAGCCAAAGCCGTCTCTCATCTCGGCTGGAGGTACTAGCTGAACCCCGGGGTTGACAACCGGGAGGAGCTGGGGCGTCTCGATCGCGCCACTCTTCGTGAAGAGCCTCCCAATCCTACCCAGCACATCTCTCTCCCTGATCTCAAACGCCAAGACCGGCGCGCTCCCAGCTTCGTAAGCAGTACGATTTGGCTCGAGTATAAATGGTTCGTGAAAACCCTCTTTAAGAAAGAAGTGATTCGCACCAAACTAAAGGAGAAATGGTCTGAGGGCCCGCTTCGCACAACCGGCTACTTCTTCAGCTCTCTCATAAACTCGTCGTAAACCCTCTGAACGTGCTCCGCCATCGGTCCCGACCCTTCGATGACCCCCTGCTCCGAGACCCGGATCCTGTCCATAACGACTATTATCCCAGCCGTTTCGTAGATCTTAACCATCTTCGGAAAGACCTTCTCCAGCCTATCAGCAAGCGCCTTCAGATCGAACCCCCTCTCCGTGGCGAGAACCTGGGCGACGATGCTGCCGTTCAGGACAACCCTGGGAATAGCCTTTCCAGACTGATCCTTTACGTCCGAGAGACAGAGACTCATCGTCTCAGGGTTGAGCCCAGCAAGCACCCCAATGTAGCTCCGCCCGCCGGTCGTCTCGACGGTCACCCTCTTCTGAAGGAGAAGCGAGACCTCGTCAAAGAAGCGTCTACTAGCAACAGTTGACAACTCCGGAACCCTCACAAGACCCAATTGAATAGGTGGAAGGCGACTTTATTTCGTTTTTGACGAAAAAAGGTCGTCACTTTCCCGTTTCTCTCCCACCCTCACAATTCCGAGAGTAATCCCACGGAGAACCCCGCGTTCTGCAAGGCTTATATCAGGTGCTCAGCGTAGGCACGGACCGCTCTCTGGAGCGACTGAGACAATCACATCCCAACCGGTGACCACCATGATCGGCAGACACCACGAGGAGTGCGTCGAGTGTAAGGGGGAGATAGTCACGGTCGGCGACGAATGCGTCTGCACCCATTGCGGCCTAGTAGTTGAAACGAAAGCTCACCCCCTGAAGGAGCTCGGAAGCGGAGTTCCAGAGGCTCCCGACCTAAGCCTAACACCGTACTCTGCACCCGGCGAGCGAGCCTACCTGGTCGACGGCCTCGGAAGCTTCATCGACTATCAACACACCTCATACTTCCACGACTCGAGAGGAAAGCCACTACCGCCAAACGAGCAACGACGATTCTCCCGCCTGAAGACGATATACGATAGAAGAGCAAAAGTCAGCGGGTACGAAACAGACTACCGAACCCTAGGCATCCTCCAAAAGATCGTCGAAGCGCTGAACCTTCCAACAAGCGTTCACGACAGGGCGGCTTACCTCTACAGGAAAGGCTCTCGACTCGGAGCCAGCAAGAAATGCTCCACCAGCGTGGTCTTCATGGCCTACTGCCTAGTACTCGCTTTGAAGGAGCTCGACGACAAGAACCGGCTGGACGTCGCTGCACTGGTCCGGGCGTTCAGGAGAGCAGGGCACAGAGTCTCGATCCAAAGCCTCATCCAAGCAAACCTCGACTGCAGGCCCCTCCTCCAAATCAAGCCTCAGATCCGGAGGTCCGAGGAGTACCTCCCCAGAATCCTCCAGAGAGCGATCACATCCAAAGACATCCACACCCGACTGGTGAAATCTCAAAGGGATCCCGCGAACTACCAGAAAAGGATCCTCGACATCGGCTTCAAGATCTTGGAGAGCATCTCCGTCGTCGAGAGGGCTGGGCGCAGCCCCTACGTCTTCGCCGCCTCCACGATATACGTCGCAGACCAAGTGGCATCAACGGAGGACAGAGCTCCCTCCGCAATGACCCAGAAACAGATATCAAGGGTTGCCAGAGTGGCTGAGTACAGCGTGAGAGACCAAGCGGGATTTATCGAAAACATCCTAAACAAACGTGAGGCAAAACCGGTCTCCTTCACAGTCTAGAAGAGATCCACCTCAGCGGCGAGGAACCGCGACTAACCCTCTACTTGTTGACCTTAAGCCTGCCATACCTTCCGACGTTAAGCTGAGCCTCCCCCCGGAACTCGGTGACATAACCGTTCTCAACCTCAACCTCATCCCCCACCGAAACCATGTCTATCTGGTCGTTCCAAAGGGAGAGCTTGATCTCACCCGAGTCGTCAACGAGGACCGCTGTAGCCACCCTCGCCTCACCAAACCTGGTTACCACGTCCCTCGGGCTGGAGATCTCCCGAACCCTTCCCTTCACGTTGACCCGTCGCATCTGACCCTTAAGCTCGGATAACTTCATCTCTCACACCTTTCCATCTAAGGGCTGGATCGCTCAACTCGCCGGCTCTGAGCCCTAACCCCGGCATCTTCTGCATTGAACACAACTTGCTATTTAAGAGCTGAGCATTGATTTAAGTCGATACTCCACTCCGCATCGTTAGCACAGGAAAACGCGCATCGTCGAACCCCTGTTCTGAATTAGAAAGCTTCAAGTCCAGCTGATGGCTGCTTCGCAGAATCTCGTACAGGATTCGGGCCAAAGACCTCGTGAAAAACGCTCCTCAAGTACTCAGCGGCCGACCTGAATCCCTCATCCTTTGCGATCCGCCGCAGAGCCTGGTCTACGCCCGAACCGTACTGGGCTGCCTTCTTCGGCATCTCCACGATCCTCACCGGCAATCCAAGCCTCTCAGCCAGCCTCCTCAGGACGTGCTTCCTGAGGCGGTCGTCGGAACCCCTGACGTTGAGCGAAACCGGAAAGCTCAGGGCAGTCCTCACCAGATCGAGGTCTAGGAAGGGCACCTCCAGGTGTACACCATTCGCAGCGGTGACCGCCTCATCTCTTTGCAGATTCACCTCGTGCAGCCTCGTAACATCCTTCCAGACCTCCTCTGCGAGACCATCGTAGCCCAAGCGATCATAGACGGCGAGGCACCTGTTGTACCCACAGAAGAGCTCATCCGCCCCCTGTCCGGAGAATATGACCTTCATCCCCCCGCGACTAACGGTCTCCGACGCAACGTACAGAGGAAGAGCCGCTCCGATCTTCATAACGTCGGGCTCTTCGACAGCGTAGACAACCTTCGGAACGAGATCACCAACCTCGTCGATCCCTAGGGAACATACCTTGATCTCCAAACCCAGAGCCTCAGCCGAGTCCTCAGCCACGCCGATATCGTGACACCCTTCCAAGCCCGCGACGCACAAGAGCACGTCACCCCCGAGATCGGTGATCATCCTAGCCAAAACCGAGCTGTCCAAGCCCCCCGAGAAAGATAGAGCCGACCTCCCAACATATCTCAGCCTCCTACGAAGAGAGCCGCGCAGAGCCTCCTCCAACCTTACCGACGCGTCCTCCGAGGTGAAAGGCTCAGCCTCAGGCCTCTTGAGCACAGCAAAGGGGCGGAACCTAATTCCATCTGGGAGGAGCTCACCGATGCATCCCGGCGGGAACGGGCGGACCTCTCCGATTCCTATCCTCCAGAGCGCCTTCCTCTCGGAGGCCAAGCCGAGATAGACCCCACTCTCACCGAAGTAGAGCGATTTCACCCCCAGCGGATCCCTTCCAAAGACCATCCGCCCGGCCTGGAACGCCCCGACGGCATAAGCACCGTCAGCCCGGGAAAGAGCCCTCTCAACCGCCTCCACCAGCCCAACTTCGGGGCTTCCCGCCACTGCCTGAGCGAAAACCTCGGTCTCAGGCGCCTCAGGCTGGAATGGAACGCCTTGCCCCCCAGAGAACCCTTCGAAACCATACAGCCTACCGTCCACGGCTGTGAACAACCCCTCCGGGTACTCGGGATCCCTCTCGCTATCCCACCTTTTCAGATGCGCCTCCGCCAGCCCAGCCGAGCCACGCAGGCCAGAGAAGCTCGCCTCATCGACAGACTTTGCGCCCGCAACGTGCCCCGAGATCGAAAAACGAACCCAGTCGCACCCACGATGCTCCAAGGTCTGTAGCATCAAACCCATATTCCGAGAGACATCGCTACCATCCTTACTTACCAGAGCCGCAATAGCGCACATTGGTAGCCCCGCGTAGGATGCCTAGTTCCTACCGTACTCCTTGCATATTCTTATAGATCGTCACCGTCGATGAGCTGAAAACCCTATCGAGTGAGCTCGAACCATCCAAGAACACAACCGCCTCACGGGGCAAAGGCTTGGGCATGATGGTCCAGTCGCCGGTCACCGCGTAAACAAGCATAGACTCCGTGACGACGACATACCCGTGAGCGGGCTGTAAGCCCCTCAAGGACCCGAATTGGCTTACCATGCCGAGCCACGAGGTCTCGTTTCCGAGAACCACCCTCTGCCCCGTGGTGTACCTCAGCAGAACCCCCATCCTATGGTCAGAGTCGACAACCAAACTCCTGTCGAAGAACCGACCCGCCCAACCCGCGGCGCTAACCTCCGAGCCGGTGTAAGCCTCGTTGTGCCCGAAGAGGAGAGAGGGCGGGGGAAAAGCCGTGTACGCCAGGAGTATGCAAACGTACGCCAGAACGTATCCCTGCGTGAGCCTCCAGCGGGCGTTCACCGCCCTCACCAGCTCAGCCAGCCCAAGACCAGCCAGAGCGAAGCAGCCTAGGAGGAGGAAGGCTAGGCTGCGGTAGCCCAGCAACAGCCACTGGGACGCCATAAGAAGAAAGAAGCTGGAGGCTACAGGCGCGGCACACCAAACCATCGAAAAGGACCTCCGGAAGCTGTCTCGACGGCGGTCAAACAGAAAGTACAAGCCAATGACAACGGGGAAGAGGACGAAGAACGCGTAGGGAGCGACAAAGAAGAGGACATGGATGGGGTTCAGCTGGTAGGATGAGACCAGAGGGACCAAGAACACGACCAAAGAAAGAACAAGCACAGAGGCTGCCATGGAGATAACGCCCCCTCTCAAGACCAAGCCGCGCATGTTCATGTCCGAAGGTGGTCGCGCAACCCGGTTCCACTGGAAGACGAGGAGGGCGAAGTACAACACGACCCCCGACGCGAGGACGAAGTTGAGCGCCGACAACCTCTCGGTCGAGCCGAAGATCAGCTGGAAGAAGAAGACAGTTGTACCGGGAATCCCGAATAACCACCACCCGACGACGATCAAGACAGCCACCGTCGTGAGGTAGACAGGCGTAAGAAGTCTGGGCTCGAACTTCCTCAAAGAAGCCAGCACGAACGCGCTCAGGATAACAAGCCCGAGCAGAGTGTAGAAAGTGGTCAGGTGGTGGGTCAGGAGTATCGCCCCGCAGGTCATCAGAAGCAGAAGCGTCTTTGAGGCTCCTCCAGTGAACATCACGTCATACAGTAAGGGCAGAGCCAGTGCAACGTACGTAAGCCCCAGAGCCTCGGGAACGGAGATACCGGTCTGATGAACGAAGATCCCGACGACCGCGGCGAGCAGACCGGAGTAAACAGCGGAGGACGAGTCGCCCGTCACCCGCCTCGCCAGCATAAACGTGAACAACACAGAGAACGAGGAGATGAACGGCATCGCGTAAGCGAACACATCAACCTCCGAAACCCCAAGCAGCGACGACAGGAGTATCGTCATGCTGTAGAAGTTCGGACCGTGAGGTGGTATGTACGGGAGGTAGCCAACTCTCAACGTGTGAGACACGACTCTGAGAGCCTCCCAGGCGTCGTAGTTGTAGGGTAGACCTGTGCTCAACCCCGGGACAGACCTAATGAGCAGCGCCGTGAGGTACGTCACTCCGAGACTCACACGGACAGTCTGAGCCCTGAGCACGTCCCTAGCTACCACCGATCACTTTGGAATAATCAGGTTGAACCAGAACTGAGCCCAAACCTTCCCCCAGGAGCCCGCAAACTGAAAGCTCTCGGACGAACTGTCGTACAGCCAGAGCTCGAAGATCATCCGATACCCCTTCCCGCCCTCGGCCAGAAGCCGCAGATCTTTGAGCATCGTGTTGTTAACCTTCAACTCAGTCACAGCCGTGTACTTCCCCTGAGCCTCAGTCCTAGTCACGGTTACATTGAGCGGAAACTCCCAAGTCTCACCCTTCGCGAGAACTCGCTCGTATCTCACCAGCGGAGGAAGAGGACACGGCCCAGCCGAGACCGTGTTGTTAGACAGCTTGACATAGACAGCCACATACTGGGCTGTGCTCATGCTATTCCGAACGCCCACATAAGATCTGACAGCCTCGTTCACGCCCAAGTTTCTAACATAGTCGACTGTCCCGTGGTTCGAATCGAGCACGTAAAGCTCCATAAACTCATTCGCGGGCTTGGGCTGAAACGTGATGTAGACGACCGTGGCGAACACGAGAACAGCGGCGACACCAACCGCCACAAGGACGGTCGTCTCCTCGTCCATCCTCACTCCGCGCTCCCCTCCTCAACTCCCATCCTCATCGTCTCTCGGACTCGTCTATTCCTTAGCCACCTCAAGCCAAAGTGAGAGAACACCCCCAGAGCAACTAGGAGGACAGCGAGCGAGATACCGATCAAAACCCTCACATTCGACGCTACACGACTCGCCTCATCCCTCATCAGCCTCGCCCCATCCGAGACCGCCAGAGCCCTCCTCTCAGCCTCGATGGCGTAGTTTGAAGCTGAGCCGTAGTCGCCCTCATCCAGAGAGCGCCTCGCCGAGCTCAGCGTCTCCAAGGCCCCGTTCAGATCAGCGATCAGCCGGGAAACGTCTCCACCAGCCCTCTCAGCCTCCACCACCCCCCCATACGCCGTCTCAATGGAGGACTGAGCCCTGAATATCGCGGCCCACGCATCATCATACCCCACCGCAGACGAAGCCGCGGGCAAAACCACGCAAGAGAACGCGAGAACGAGCAAGAACGGGGAGGAGAACCTCATCCAAGAGCCTTCCGACAACTCAGACTCTCCGCTGGCAAAGCTCATAAAAGCTTTGCGAGCGAACAGAGTCACGAACCAGGAGATCCCAAAGCGCTTGTTCCCGATCGCCAGCACGGGCGTAACAGCAAAGAGAATCAAGAGAGAAAAAGCCTGGCTGGCATCGCTTCTCGGCTTCTCCCTGGCAGTCAGACTCCTCATCTTCTCCGAGGGGACGTACCCTCCAGGAGACGATCCAGCTGCAAACGCGGGCTTCATATACCTATGGCTTAAGGAGGGCCACATACCGACCACAAACCTATACCACATGCCGGGGACACCGTACGCCTACCCACCTCTCTTTCACTCCTTGGGGTCCGCCCTAACACTCGCCACAGGCCTCCAACCACTGGCCGCCACGGAGACCCTTGCCATCGCTGTCAGTGCAGCCCTGATCCTTCCAGCACTTTGTCTAACTAGGCTGCTCTGGAAAAGCCCGCTCACAAACACGATCACGGCTTTCCTGTTCGCGGTCAGCACCCCAGACCTCTACATGCTCTGCTGGGGAGGATACGTGAACATCGTAACCCTGTTCATGCTGATGATCGTGTTCTTCATATCGCTGAGCGACGACCTATCGACCCCCAGCGTGATGTTGATGGGAGGCCTTCTAGCCGGCTCCGTCCTGCTCTCCCACCACCTCAGCGCGTTCGTCTTCGTCTCCCTCGCCCTGGCAGTCATCGCCGTCGGAGCAGTCACCCGACAACTCGGGAAATCAAAGACGAGGGGATGGACAAAGCCTCTCGAAAAGCTGATCCTCATCACAACGATCGGCCTTCTGGTCGCTGCGCCTTGGTACGCCAGCAGATACGAGCTCTACCTCGGGATACTGACACCGTCCGGAGTCATCAAGGAGGCGATGACGAGGACCAACTTCGCCTACCTGGGCCTACAGGCTCTGGCGAGCTTTACGGGGAGCCTGACGATGCTCAGCCTGCTCTGGCTGGCGCCTCTCGGCTTCAGGTCACTCGCCGCTCGGAGGAGATGGTACGAGCCACTTCCCGTGACTCTCCTCGTCTGGATCGCGCTTCCGCTGGCGTTGACCTACTCCTTCGTATTCGGCTTCATCGGATACACACAGCGCTTCCTCTACTTCTCCGTTCATCCAGCACTCGTACTCACCGCAGCCGGCTTGTCCACGCTCGTAACCCTGATCTCAGGGTTCAAAGACCGAACCCCCAGATGGAGAGCCCTGTTCGTCATAGGACTGCTCATCTGCACCTACGCTGAAGGGGCTATAGTCTTCATCGCAGGACCGAACGGGCAGTACAACTACTTCCGAAGCATCCGGAACGAGGAGATGAGCACCATAGAGTGGGTCGCAACCTACACGCCCGAGAACAGCCTCGTCTTCGCAAACCACTCCCTCGGCTGGTGGATGGCTGGCGTCGGGCGCAGACCCACCTACAGCGCCACACCACCGCAGCTCCTAGCCTACTCCTACGAACTACCCCTAACGACGGCGGCGAACGACACGATCTACGCCAAGCCCAACTACAAAGACACACTAGCCAAGCACGGCGGAGTCTACATCGTCGTTAGGAACCTCGGCGACCCGACCCCCAACGACACGCCGGACAGGACCCTGGTTCGAGAGGCTTTCAGGAGACTCGCCAGCGACCCAGACCTCAACCTGATCTTCGCGAGCAGCAGCATAGTCGTGTTCAAAGCCCCGAAGAGCTAAAGAGAGGCCCCGCTGTGACCAGCCCAAGCCACCGATCACACCCCGAGGCGGCGAACAGGCCTTGCTGAGGATAGCAATGATCTCAGAGCTCTTCATGCCGTACGTGAAGGGCGGCGTCGAAAGGAGGTACTGGGAGATAGCGAGGAGGCTCGCGAAGAGGCACGAGGTCCACGAGTTCACCATGAGGCTCCCCGGCACGCCAGCCGAGGAGACCATAGAAGGAATCAGCGTCCACCGCACCGGGTACGTCGACCGTCTATACGACGCGAGCGGAAGGCGGAGGGTCAGACCCGCCCTGGAGTTCGCCCGAGGGCTCTTCAGGAGGCTGGGACAGGAGAAGCGGAGATTCGACGTTGTGGACTGCAGCGCCTTCCCGTTCTTCCCCTGCTACCCAGCGAAGAGCTTCTCATGGAGACAGAGAGCCCCACTTATCATCACCTTTCACGAGGTTTGGTCGGGATACTGGCGCGAGTACCTCGGAAACTGGGCCATGGCGCAGGCGGGCAGAATCATCGAGAGGAGCATCGTGAGACTCCCAGACCTGATCGTCTCTGTTTCAAACCTCACCAGTGGACTCCTAGTGGACAACCTGGGCGCGGACTCAAAGCGAGTCGTTCACGTGCCCAACGGCGTCGACCCCTCCATGTTCAAGGCAGGATCACACACCAAGGAGCCTAGAACCGTCCTTTATGCCGGGAGACTCGTCCCGAGCAAACGCGTTGACCTGATCATAGAGGCTCTCGCCACGGTTAGAGAGGTCTATCCCGATGCCCGTCTAAACATCATCGGGGACGGACCGGAACTCCCTCCCCTGAAGAGCCTAGCCGAAAAGCTTGGTCTAGCGGGTAATGTCCTGTTCTTGGGCACCCTGCCGACATACCAAAAGGTCGCGGATCGCATGATGGCGTCAACAATGTTTGTTATGCCCTCGATCCGAGAAGGGTTCGGAATGGTTGTGCTGGAGGCAATGGCCGCCTCCACACCAGTCATCATCGTCAGATCAAAGATGAACGCGGCGCTCGAACTCGTCGATCACGAGTCTACAGGTCTGATCGTGGAGCCCGGAAACCACGACGCGATCGCCGAGGCGATGATCAGGCTTCTGAGCGATGACAAGCTCTACCAGAGGCTCGCTAGGAACGGGAGGTCGCTAGCCGAGAGTCTCACCTGGGACACCACCGCCTCTGCCCTAGAAAGGGTCTACATGAGGCTGACCACGAGCCCGCGCGACCCAGAGGCATGACGAAACGTCCCACCCAAGTACTTTTGCTCACTAGCATCAGAAAGGCACGAGACCCCCACCTCACCTTGAGCCTAGGGCGTACTGTCCAACTATGGGAATATCAAGCCCACACCCGGGGCACTTGTGGTCTGGGGTTAGTTTGAACTCGGTTGCTTCAAAGCCGTATCGTCGGATAAGCGTCAGCCCACAGGTCGGACAGACGGTGTTCTCGAGTGAATGCCCGGGGATGTTGCCTACGTACACATACCGACAGCCCTCGCTCTTCGCCAACCTGTGAGCCCACTCCAGCGTCGTGACTGGCGTAGGCGGCGCAGTGAACTCGTACGCCGGGTAGTAGCGCGTGAAATGCAGCGGAGTTTCAGGCCCAAGCTCGACCACCACCCTTCTCGCGATGCCGCGTATCGTCTCCTCCCGGTCGTTAACGCCTGGGATGACGAGCGTGACTATCTCCACATGAAGCCCCATCCTCCTAGCCTCTGCGGCGTTTCTCCAAACCACTTCGACGTTGGCGTTGCAGAACCGAGAATAGACCTCTCGGTCTCCCTTGAGGTCGAACTTGATCGCGTCCAGCCCCGCATCACGAAGGGCTCTCAAGACCTCACCGGTCATGTACCCATTTGAAACATAGTTGCAGTACAACTCACTTCGCTTAGCGATGGGAAAGGTGTCTGCAGCGTGTTCGAACAGAAGCGTCGGCTCGTTGAAGCTGTAGGAGATGCCTAGACAACCCTCTCTCCTAGCGAGTTCCACGAGCCCAGTCGGGCTGATGTAGCCTCTTCCGTCCTGACTGGGCTGGACTTTGGAGATGCCATGGTTTTGGCACCAACCGCATGTAAGATTACAGCTGTACGTGCCTACGGTGAGCGCGTAGCTCCCGGGCCAGTAGTGGAAGAAGGGCTTTTTCTCGATGGGGTTTGCGGAGATACTTGAGATCTTGCCGTAGACCAACGTGTGGAGCTTGCCACTCAAGTTAATCCTCGTCCGGCAGAAACCCATCTGGTTCTGGACCATGGCGCAACCGCGCTCGCAAACCCTGCATCGAACTCTGTCCTCCGAAAGCCTGTCGTAAAGCCTAGCCTCTCTGAGGCACGGGTTTTCACTCGCCGTCTTGCGGTGGCTCAAGCACGGTCAATAACGAACAGAGAGAAGACGCCCTTATACTTCTCCATCGCACCCCTCTCTCCTCCGCGGAGGGCTGAGAGATGAGGCAAGTATTTTAGAGCCGCGGGGTAAATTCAGAACCCATGAAAGCGCTCGTTCTCGCCGGCGGGTTTGGAACCAGGCTGAGACCCCTGAGCTGTACGCGACCCAAGCTCCTCTTCCCGGTCGCGAACCGCCCCCTCCTCGACTGGACTCTGGAGAAGCTGACTAAGGCGGGGGTGGAGGAAGTTGTGCTAGCGGTGAACTACATGGCGGACGTTCTCGAGAGGAGCTTCGGCTCCTCGAGATTCGGCATGAAGATGAGGTACTCGAGAGAGACCAAGCCGCTCGGCACTGGCGGACCCATGAAGCTGGCAGAATCGGTCCTGAAAGACGACTCCTTCCTAGCCCTTAACGGTGACATACTCTCCGACCTCGACCTGCGAAAACTGATAGAAACTCACAGAAAGTCGGGAGCCACCGCGACGATAGCCCTGCACGAGGTGGAGGACCCGAGCAGGTACGGAGTGGTCGAGCTCGACAGCAAGAACCACGTGGGCAGATTCATTGAGAAGCCGAAGCCTGGAGAGACGCCGAGCAGACTCGTCAACGCGGGAGTCTACATCCTAGAGCCCCCGGTGCTCGAACTCATCCAGCCAGAAAGGAAGGTCTCGGTCGAGAGGGAGGTCTTCCCCATCCTCGCCTCCGAGGGAACACTCCGCGGCTACGTCTTCGACGGGCTGTGGACCGACATAGGAAAGCCGAACGACTACATCCAAGCCAACAGACACATTCTCGATCAAATCGCCAGAAACAGGCCCGTGATAGGCAAGAACGCGACCATCCACAACGGCTCAAGGGTGATATCCCCATCGGTCATAGGCGAGAACGCAACTATCTCCGACGAGGCTTGCATCGGTCCGTACGCCGTTGTGGGAGACGACGTAACCGTGAGGAAGGGCGCGAAGATAGAGAACTCGGTCGTCTTCCCGTCTGCTTGGATAGACAACTTCACCTCGATAAGAGGCGCGATCATCGGCGAGGGAGCCATAGTAGGTCAGTGGGTGAAGATCGAGAGCCAAGCGATAGTGGGCGACCACGCAGTCATCTACGACAACGTCACACTCACCCAAGGAGTCAGCGTCTGCCCGAGCAAAGAGGTCGAGGAAAGCGTCCTAGAACCGAAGCAGGTAATGTAGAAGGAGCCCCTCCCCAGTTCGAGGCTTTTCGCGCAACACAAACGAAAAGAGCAGACGGCTGAGAAAGTTCATCGCTGGAGATGCGCGCGTTGGCGCGAGTTCTCTTCGGAACGAACGGGATAAGGGGGGTTGCAAATCAAGACCTCACCCCCGAGTTCGCGACGAAGGTAGGCCTCGCCGTGGGTACGTTCTTCAAAGGCGGAGAGGTCTACCTGGGAAGAGACGGCAGAACGAGCGGACAGATGATCTCGAAAGCCGTCATGAGCGGCTTAAGCTCCGCGGGTTGCTCGGTGTACGACCTCGGACAAGCCCCCTCCCCCGCGATCCAGTACGCCGTCCGCCACTTCAAACCCAGCGGAGGAGTAATCATCACCGCCTCCCACAACCCGCCCGAGTACAACGGAATAAAGGTCTTGGGAAGCGACGGGGTCGAGATATCACGCCAAGAAGAGGAAGAGATAGAGGAGATCTTCTTCGAAGAGACGGGCGTCAAGGCAAGCTGGGACCGAATCAAACCCTTCTTCGAGAAGAGCGGCGTCCTCGACCTCTACAGAGAGGCGATAATGAAGCACGTCGATGCTGAGGCTATCCACAGGAGGCGCCTTAAAGTCGTCGTCGATCCCGGCAACGGAGTCGGCGCCCTAGTCACCCCGTACCTAGCTCGGGAGCTAGGCTGCAACGTCGTAACGATAAACTCGCAGGTAGACGGAAACTTCCCCGGTAGACTCCCCGAGCCGACCCCTGACCACCTAGGCGAACTGGCAGCCTCGGTCAAGGCTCTCGGGGCAGATCTCGGCGTAGCCCACGACGGTGACGCCGATAGGGCGATATTCGTCGACGAGAGGGGCGAGATCCAGTGGGGGGACCGAACATTCGCCCTCGTGGAAAGATCCTTCCTCCAGAAGAACCCCGGTGAAAAAGTCGTGACCCCGGTCAGCTCCTCCAAGGTGGTCTTGGACGTCGCCGAGAAGTACGGCGGGAGACTTGTCTGGACGAGGGTGGGGAGCGTGATCGTCTCCCAGACCATGAAGAGCACAGGAGCGAAGCTGGGAGGAGAGGAGAACGGCGGGATCTTCTACGGCCCCCACCAACCGGTCAGAGACGGAGCCATGTCCACCGCCCTAATCCTCGAGATCACGTCCATTACAGGGGGGAGCCTCTCACACCTCCTCTCCGAACTGCCGACCTACATGCAAGACAAGAAGAGAGTAGCCTGCCCCAACGAGCTCAAGGAGAAAGTCCTCGAGAGGCTCCGCGAGAGCGTGAAGGAGGGCAGGATCGAGACGACCGACGGTCTGAAAGTCTGGTACCAGGACGACAGCTGGGTGCTCATAAGACCAAGCGGGACGGAGCCGATCTACCGCGTCTTCAGCGAGGCTAGGGAACTGAAACGGGCTGAGGAGCTAACCGCCAGATACACGAACATGATCAGCAAGATAGTTCAGGAGATCACATAGCAACCAACAGGCGAGCGCAGCCAAACAAAAAGGGCTGAGAATAGCAATGGGTCCGGACTGGGCGACCTTGAAGGCGATGCTTCTCTCCCTCCTCGTCTTGACGCTAGCAGCCCTTAGCTTGATGATCACTTGGAGACTCGTGGCAAGCATAGAGAACCCGGTATTCAGGTCGCTCTCCTCGGTCTCAGCCGCAATCGTCGGGTTCGTGGCAGGCTCACTGGCGTTCTGGAATATAGCCGAGAGGACATCGAGAAGTGACACCATAACGAAGAATTAGCCACTCACCCCACATGAGTTCCAGAGGCCCGATTATTGGAACTGCTTCCGGTAATCCTCCTTGAGACCGCGATCACATTCGCACTCACGTGGTTTGCGACTCCACGACTCGCCGAGCGCCTAGGGAAGTGGGGGATAACCGGAAGGGACGTACACAAGGAGGACAAACCCGAAAGGGCGGAGATGGGAGGAATCGCCGTACTCATCGGCTTCTACCCAGCCGCGCTCCTAGCCCTCTACCTCGCGGAGTCCTCGCAATCGACGCTCTCCGCCGCAATACTGACGATAACGATCGTCTCGGCGATCGGCCTCAGCGACTACGTCTTCAAGTTCAGGCAGAGCCAGAAGACCTTCGCGCTCATGGTCGCCTCCCTCCCCCTCATCTGGGAGTTCCAGAGAGTCAACACCATTCTTTTTCCCATGCTGGGAACCATCAGCTTCGGATACTTCTACCCGATCGTAATCATACCACTAGCACTGACCACGGCAAGCAACTTCACGAACATGCTAGCAGGCTTCAACGGCCTAGAAGCCGGAGCCGGCGCCTTAGCCCTGCTCACAGTCAGCCTCTCAGCCGCGATCCTGAACAGACCAGACGTGCTACTGGTCACCCTCCCCATGTGCGCGGGTTGGCTAGCCTTCCTACGATACAACTGGTACCCGGCAAAGGTCTTTCCAGGGGACGTGGGAACACTCCTCATCGGCGCAACGGTGATGACAGCAGCTGTGATGGGAAGGATGGAGGTCATCTGCATGGTCACACTGTTCCCACACGCGATCGACTTCACGCTGAAGATGCTAACCAGATCGCCTTTCTCGCACAGGAGAACACACGGCGACACCCAGATCCTCGCCGGCGGACACCTCAAGCCACCCGCCTACCCAGCCCTAGCCCACGCCCTGATGCTGATGAAGTCTCTCAACGAGCCCCAGCTCGTCAGGAAGATCCTCACCATGGAAGCCCTGTACTGCGTCGTTGCCATCATCATAACGATAATAGCGAAGTACTAGGCGATCCAACCCACCCCATAACCCTTTTAAGTCAACCTCAGGTTGAAGACGTGATCTGAAGCCGACGGTGAGGGCTGAGGGTTACTCTGCTTGTCCAAGCAGATCCGAAAGATCTGGATCGCGATCAGCACCCCGTTCCAGGTGAACTTCTTCTACCCTCTCATCTGTAGGTTGAGGGGAACCTACGAGTTTCTGATCACGGCGAGGAGCCACGACCGCATCATCCCCATGCTGGAGTCCAAGGAGCTAGACTTCGTCGAGGTCGGAAAACACGGAGGAAGAGACCCCGCAGGGAAGCTCCTCGCCTACGCCGAGACGGTGAAGAAACTGGTTCCAATAGTCAAGCGAGAGAAGCCAGATCTGCTTCTCACAGAGAGGTGGCCTGAGGCTGTCAGGACCGCTTTTGGACTCCAGATCCCGGCTTGGACCCTCTTCTACGACGAGAGAGAGTACCACGTCAACAGGATGGTCTTCCCACTCTCATCCAAGATCTTCGCACCCAGCTTCTACAGCATGGATCAGCTCCGAAAGAACGGGGTTGTAGACCCGGACAGAGTAGTCCGGTTCAACGGATTCCACACGTGCTACCTGAAGGACTACTGCCCAAACGAGCAGAAGAACCCGTTCAAGGAGATCGGCCTCAACCCTCCCATAATCCTCGTGAGACCGGAGCCCGAGAGAGCCACCTTCTTCGAGAAGGAGAAGAGCATACTGGAGAATACCGTCAAGCTCCTCGTCAAGGGGAACAACGCGAACATCGCTGTGGTCCCTCGGACACCGAGGCAGAAGAAACGGTTCGGAAGGTACCCAGTCACAATATACGAGTATAGCTCCGACGAGAACCCGGTAGCCTACAGCGACGTAGTCATCGGCGCCGCCGAGACGATGCTGATGGAATCCTTCGTCCTAAGAAAACCAACGGTAAGCGCGGTCTACTGGAAACCATCCGTACCCGTGAAGGAGCTACACAGGTACATACCACACTACACCGACCCCGCCAGGATCGCGACGAAAACGAGGTCATACCTTCAGCCGGAAGAGAGAGCAAGGTTTGAGAGACACGCCGAGAAGGTGGTCGGCAAGATGGACAACCCCGTCGACACCTTCAACAGCGAACTACAGAAGATCTCGCAGACGCCTTAAAGGGGTCTCCACAGTAGAGAATTCGAGACCTTACTCGACCCCGTCCGTCCGGAGCTTGACAAGTTGAGGATCGTGAGAACCTGCGAGTTCATGATCCCGGCATGGGGAGGCAACGACTACTACGCCTGCAGGGAACTCGCCCGGCGAGGACACGACGTAACCCTCTTCACCAGCGATCTGGGACCCGGAAGGTACTACGCGACTTGGTACTGGAGCCTCAACCGCTTCGGGAAGCACGAGGAAGTCGTCGACGGATTCAGGGTAGTCAGGTCGAGGGCCCTGGCAAACTTCGGCGGGGACATGCCGCTGACCCCGATCCTACCCTTCGAGATGCGCCGCTTCGAGGCAGACGTGATCCACGCCCACGAGTTCTACAATATCACAAGCCTAGCCGCCTACATGACCGCCACCAGAAAACGCATCCCCTTCACCTACACGCAGGAGAGGTATTACTCGGTGAAGAGAGGAGCCTGGAGGATACCCTACTCTCTGGCGGACAGGGCAGTTATGGGCCGTGTAAGGAAAAACCCAAGGTACACCACAGCCTTCTCCACATCCGCCAAAGAGTTCTTGGCGGACCTCGGATATTCTGAGGAGCGGATCAAGGTCATTCCGATGGGAGTAGACACCAAGGCGTTTCACCCCGAGGTACCCCCCGTCTTTAGGAAGAGGCTCGGACTAGACTCTGAGCCTCTGATACTCGCAGTAGCCCGTCTCCACCGATCGAAAGGGTTGACCCACCTCCTGAACGCGATGAGAAAGATAGCAGACGGAGTGAGAGAGGCAAGGCTCGCTGTTGTTGGGAGGGGCCCTGAGGAGCAGGCGTTGAAATCTCAGGTCAACAGGCTCGGGCTCCAAAGCAACGTCTCGATCATCACCGAGCACATAACCCACGGAGAGATGCCCGGCGTCTACGCCAGCTGCGACGTGTTCGTCATGCCGAGCATCTATGAGCCATTCGGTTCAGCCGCCGTGGAGGCGCTGGCAACCGGAAAGCCGATCGTCGCCACCCAAGTAGGAGGGCTGCGGGACATCGTCGTCGACGAACAGACGGGCTTCCACGTAAGCCCAGGGGACTCGAACACCCTCTCAGAAAGACTGACACTCCTCCTGCGAGACCACGGGCTGAGAAAACGCATGGGAGAGGAAGCCCGAAGACGCGCCGTTAAAGTGTATGACTGGAGCATAGTAGCGGAGCAGTACGAAGCGCTTTATAGCAAACTCTTGGAATGAGAAAGTTGCAATTCTCGGGAAACGACGAAGCGTGCTGGAGAATAGGGTGATGAGAATCGCTGTTGTCACCCCCTCGTTCCACCCGCTCATCGGGGGGATAGAGCTCTACTTTCTGAATCTGTCCAAGGAGTTCGTCAGGAGGGGACATGAGGTGCACGTTTACACGGCTGACCGCGTTATGGGCATCCACGTATCCCCACCCGAGGAGGACATGTACGGGGTCAAAGTTCATCGACTCCCGGTCCTGAGGGAGCTGACGTTCAGGGCCAAACTCTGGCCATCACTCTTCCGTCGCGTGACCGAGACGTCTCCCGATGTCATCCACGTCTGCGGACACGACCACCTGCACAGCCCGGTATCCATTCTGGCAGCTAGGATGAGGAGAGTATCAGTTGTAACAACCACCTGGGGACCCTTAGAGAAGCAGTCCGAATGCCGCGGAGTGGAACGCTTCGTCTTCAACTTCTACGACGCGACGGTCACACCCATCCTGTTCCAGATGTGCGACAAGGTCCTCGCCAGAAACCCCCTCGTCGTCCCGTGGCTCAGATCATATCACACCCCCGAACGGAAGATTCGCATGACCCCCGCCGGGATACCAGAGGACTTCTTCACCCCAGCAGACGGCGAGAGCTTCAGGAAGAAGTACGATTTGGAGGGACGCATCGCCCTGTACGTGGGCAGACTGACACCCCAGAAGGGCTGCCACCAGCTCATCAAGACGATACCCCACGTGCTCGAGAGGGTCGGGGACGCGAACTTCGTGTTCGTGGGTCCCGACTACATCGGGTTTCAAAGCCAGCTGCTCAAACTGAGCCACGAGCTGGGAGTGGAAGACCACGTCATCTTCACAGGACCAATCCGCGAGGCAGAGGCTGAAAAGGAGGCTTTCGCCGCCTCAGAGATCTTCATCATGCCCAGCAGCTTCGAGGGGTTCTGCCAAGCCGCGCTCAAGGCCATGGCCCAAGGGAAGCCTGTCGTGCTCACCAACGTGGGCGGGCTGCCCTACGTCATCGACCACGGAGTGGAGGGATTCCTCGTGGAGTACGGTGACAGCAGAGGCATGGCGGAGGCCATCTCAAGGCTCCTCCTCTCACCCGACCTCGCCAAGAAGATGGGTGAGAAGGGTCGCGTGAGGGTAAGAAAGTACACGTTCCCCGCCCTCGCCGAGCAGATGGAGGAGATATACAAAGAAGTTATCTACGGTCGGGGATAGAAACAAGCGACGTACAATATCCAAAATAATGACCTTGGAAAGGACCGAAGTTGCAAGCGGTGGTTTTGGTAGGCGGGCTCGGAACCAGGCTTAGACCCCTAACGTATGTCGTGCCAAAGCCGATGCTGCCAATCGCCGGGAAGCCCCTGCTAGAGCACACTCTGCACTATCTCAAGGAGCACGCCATCACGGATGTCGTCCTGTGCGTCGCGTACCTGAAGAGACAGATCATGGACTACTTCAAGGACGGGACAAACCTCGGAGTCACGATAAGATACGCCGAGTCAGACGTCCCGTTGGGAACGGCGGGACAGCTCAGAACAGCCGCAGACATGATTCAGGGCACGTTTCTAGCAATGAACGGAGACATAGTGACATCCCTCAACCTCACGAAGCTGATCGAGTTCCACGCCAAGAACAAGGGCATCGGATCGATCGCGCTCAAGAAGTATGAGGTTAAGATCCCCTACGGCTACGTCGAGGTCAGCCAGCCGAACGACGTGGTGGCGAGGTTTCGAGAGAAACCATCTCTGAGCTACCTCGCCAACGCCGGCATATACGTCTTCGAACACCGAATCTTCGACTACATACCACCAAACAAGGTAGCCAGCCTCGAGACCGAGGTCTTCCCGACACTGATATCCGGCGGGGAGAGACTCCACGGATACTACGAAGACGCCTTCTGGGCGGACATAGGCGACCTCCAAGACTACGAGAAAGCCGACAGCGACGTTCTGAGAACCACCCTCGGAAAGGTCCAACGGGAGTAGCCCCCTCGACAAGAAAGGTGCAAAGGGGAATGCCAGACCTAGTCTCCATAATTCTACCCACCTTCAACGACGAGAGGACCGTTGGAAACACCCTTGAGTCGCTGGTCAGGCTCTCCTACGAGCCGAGGGAGATCCTGATCGTGGACGATGGATCCACCGATGGGACACTCAAAACGATGGAGGCGTACAAGAAACAGGGACTGATCCAAGTAACAGAAACACCTCACCGCGGAAGATCGCACGCAAGAAACCTCGGCTTCAAGAACGCCCGTGGACCCATAGTCTTCTTCGCCGAATCCGACGCCATCTACGACCCAGACTATCTCACGAAAACCGTGAGACACCTCGCAGACCCTCGAGTCGGCGGGGTCCTCTCCATGGGAGACATACTCGACCCCAAGTCTCTCGTCGAGAAATGCATGGACGTCGAGATGCACATTCGAAACACCCGAGCCCTAGCCAAAAAGATGAAGCCCATCTCAGCCTGGGTCTACCGAGCAGACGCCCTCAAGCGAGCCGGAGGATTCGACGAGAGGCTGGAAGTGGCTGAGGATCAGGACCTAGCTATCCGAGTCAGAAGCCTGGGATACGACATAGTCTACGAGCCGACCATCAACTGGTGGCACCCAGCCTCACGAAACCTCCTCGACCTGATAAGCCGAAGCGCACGCCACGGAAGAAAAAGGATTCTCTTCTGCATAAAGCACCCGAGAAAAACACCATTCACGTACCTAGGATTGACCCTGCTATTCCTAGTCCTTCTCGCGTTATGGTTGATCAGCCCAGTCTTCCCCATCATCGCCCTTGCCACCCTAGCCGCAACGCTGGGGGCGGAGGTCGTTCGAACGCTGAGAGAGGGATGGGGCATAGCGAAAGACAGACGCTATCTACTCATTCTACCGTTTCTAGGATTCATGAGAAGCCTCTCATTCACGATCGGCTTCATCCTCGGCGTAATCTCGTTTCCATTCTCCAATCGCTGACAGCCAAACATATTAATTGTCCAAATGCAAGGAATCAAGCCTGTGGCAGGAACCACCGAGAGCACACTCGCATACACCATCTCAAGATGAAGCAAACTCCAGTTGGAATCCAAGAGGTCGAACGGGCTTGAGTAGGGTCCTCATCACCGGTTGCCTGGGATTCTACGGCTATCTGCTCGCCAAACGACTGCTCGAGGCAGATCACGAAGTGATCGGCATCGACAATCTATCGAGAAGCTCCCACACACGAGAAGAGCTGGCGTCCTCGTCGAGCACCCACAACGCCTTCCGATTCCATAAGGCGGATATTACCAACTTTGAACAGACAGAGAGAATCGTCGCCCAGAGCGACCCGGACGCCATCATACACCTCGCAGCCCTACTCTCCATAGACGAGTCGATGGCGAAGCCCTTCGAATACCATGAAACCAACGATCGAGGCTCGCTAAACGTCGCAAAAGCCGCACTCAAAGCGAAGAACGACTGCCGAATCATCTACGCCTCATCATCAGAGGTGTACGGAAACCCAGTCTACGCCCCGATGGACGAGAACCATCCCGTGTCACCGCGCTCCTTCTACGCAGTAACAAAACTCGCCGGAGAGAAGTACTTCCAAGTGCTCAACGCTTGGTACGGTCTCTCCGTCCTGATCATAAGGAACTTCAACTCCTACGGACCCGGACAACCCCAATACAGCATTAAGGGAGAGAACTACTCAGCAGCTATACCCAACTTCATATCCAGACTCCTCCGCGGACAACAACCCGTGATCTCAGGAGATGGCAGCCAGACCAGGGATTTTCTCTACATAGACGACGCCATCGAAGCATACTTCACAGCAATCGCCTCGTGGCACAAGGGAATCAACGGCGAGACAGTAAACATAGGCTCCGGCAGGGATACCTCAATCAGAGAGGTAGCCCACCTGATTGCCAAGATACTGAACGTTGAGTTCCGTCCCATTTACACGACTCCCAGAGGAGGAGAGGTAGTCAGACTCGTGGCAGACATCACCAAGGCAAAGCGCATACTGAACTGGGAACCAAAAATTGGTCTGGAAGAGGGTTTGGAGAGAACCATCGACGGCTTCAGGAGCAGGAAGACTTGAGAGTCCTCGTAACCGGAGGCGCCGGGTTCATCGGCAGACATGTCGCCAAAAAACTCCTCAAAACCGGAAATACCGTCGATGTCCTCGACAACTTCTCCAACAGTAGCAAAGACAATCTGACGGAATTCGCCGGTAACCCCTCCCTCAGAATAATCGCAGGCGACATCAGAGACAAAGGACTAGTCTCGAAAATCTTCAAGAAAAAACCAGACATGTGCATACACTTAGCCGCTCAGGTAAACGTCCAACGAAGCCTAGAAAACCCCCTAGAAACCTTCGACATAAACATCGCCGGAACCCTAAACCTGCTAGAGCTCAGCCGCTCAACGCACACAAGATTCATCCTCGTAGGAACGTGCCTAGTTTACGATCTAGCATCCGCTCAAAAGCCGATAAACGAACAACACCCTACACTGCCGCGTTCACCCTACGCAGCCTCCAAACTGAGCGCCGAGGAGATCGCTCTTTCCTACAATCACGCATACAACTTGCCCGTGACAATACTGCGACCCTTCAACACATACGGCCCGTTTCAGCGGAGCGACATGGAGGGGGGAGTTGTCGCGATCTTTGTGCGGAGATTCTTGGACGGAAAGACCCTGCAAGTGTTCGGAGACGGCACCCAGACCCGGGATTTTCTATACGTTGAAGACTGCGCCGACTTCATCGCGCGCGCATCATTCTCAGATAAGACTGCGGGCTTAATCCTTAACGCAGGCTCGGGAAGAGACATCCGCATTCGCGATCTGGCCCTTCTCATAGCCAAAGACCCCTCGCGAGTAGAACACGTTCCTCACCACCATCCTCAGAGCGAGATCCCCAAACTGGTCTGCGACTACAACTTGGCGAGAAGAATACTAAACTGGGCTCCATCCACCCCCCTAGAGGAGGGGCTGAAGAGAACCGTGGAATGGTTCAAAGCATCAGCTGCTCTCGGTTGAAACACCAGCCCAGAACAAGTGATGTGACCGTGATACTAGTAACCGGCGCCACAGGCTTCATCGGACAGCACCTCGTACAACGCCTCCTATCCGAAGGATACGATGTCGTAGCACTCATACACAAGAAGCCAATGAGCCTGATCACACATCCAAATTTGAAGCTGATATACGGTGACCTAGAATCGGGACGAATCGAGACTCCGCGCGAAGCAACCACCATCATACACCTGGCAGGAGCCTTCACCGAGAGCCGTGCAATCCAAACCAACGTCATCACCACATTGAACCTGTTAAGCGCGAGCACGCCAGCAAAGGTCAACAAACTAATTCTTTCATCCTCTTACGCAGTTTACGGCGAAACTCCTCCTGAAGGAGCCGCTGAATCCGACACTCCAAAGCCCATCACCATGTACGGACTGTCAAAACTGCTTGCCGAACTCGTCGTAAAGTACTACTCCTCTAACTATTCGATCCCCTCGGCCATACTCCGCCTCTCAAGCGTTTATGGTCCCGGAAACACAAGTGGAGTCGTCCATGATTTTCTCACGTCGTTCAAGAAGAACGCTTCAATAACTATACACGGTGACGGACGACAGGTGAGAGACTTCCTCCACGTCGATGACGCAGTCGACGGCATAATCCGGGCAGCCGAGTTCGAAACTCAAAACTTCCAAATCTTCAACATATCCACCGGCGTTGGAACCACGCTGCTCCAACTGGCTGACGCGATCAAACACGCATCGAAGTCTCGGACAAAGATGACCTTCGAAGCCCCACGAAAACCCGACGTACGTTGCCTAGTGGCAAAGAATGACAGGGCCAGCCATCTTCTCAGCTTTAAACCTCGCGTGTCCCTACAAGACGGCTTAACTCGGCTTATCAGCTCGGAACCGACTTCGTCGAGAAACACTAGTCTGAATTCTGCGAACCAAGGGAAGGACAGAGTTTAAACCTAAGATCTCTTTGAAAGAACGATTAACTCTGACATCGAGCTACATCAAATCAAGAGCTTGATCAAGAAGTGTCGACACCGCCATCGGTCTCGGTTATCATTCCAACTTTCAATCGTTCTGCTGAGCTTAGGAAGTGCCTAGGATCCTTGAGTGAACAGACCTACCGAGACTTCGAAACAATCGTGGTGGATGACGGGTCAACCGACGAAACGCCCAAGGTCGCCGAGACCTTCAAGGTTAGATTGCTACGAAACGAGCGTAACATGGGTCTACGCGCTTCTTGGAACCGTGGTGTAGAAAACTCCAGTTCGAAGTTTGTGGCTTTCACTGATGATGACGCCATTCCCAATCCGGATTGGCTTGAGAAGCTTATGGCCGGATTCTTGTCAGAGAGGGTTGCTGTAACCACTGGAAGGGTTCTGCCAAAGAGTTTTACAAACGTTACTAGAGTTGGACTTGAATCAAGTAAACAAGACAAGCCAGACGAGATCGATCCAGAAAGAGAGTCGATTCAAGAGGCGAACTCAGCTTTTCGACGCGACGCCCTCACCGAAATCGGGCTGTTTCCCCTTGGATACACTTTCCACCTCGGAGTTGACGTCTGCCTGAAGTTACAGAGGAAGGGTTACGTCATAAGATATGTTCCGGATGCTATTGTCCGCCATGACTATGCAAGAAACCTCAGACACTTAGTTAGAAAGAGGTTCCTCATCGGCAAGGACCGCGCTCGAATCGAGAAAGAATATGGTATACCTCTAAGATGGACCCAGTGCGCTAAGAATCTCGCGTTCATCACTTTCCCTTTCCAGCCGGTGGTCGCTATACTCCTGATCATGCTGTTTCCATCTGGATGGTCATACCTACTAGCCAGCACTCTACTATTAGTTACCGCTATGATTCTCCTCCGAAGCTTGAAACAGCACAAATCCCTAGTGCCCGCTCTATTCTCGACATTCGCGATGACATCCAGAGAGTACGGTTATCTCCTCGGCAAGATCAAAGAATAGCAGACAAGTTTCTAGCGACTGCGCAGAAGACAGTGCTCAGACTATCTCCGCAACATCTCATTGTAGATTTCTAGAACTTGCTTAGCCGCTCTCTCCCAAGTGAAGTGTTCCAAGGCGCGTTGCCTTCCTCTCAAACCCATCTCTCGCATCGTTCCCAAGTCCGACAGTAGATTCAACATAGCAGCTCGAAGCTGATCGCCGCTCCGAGGATCGACCAAAATCCCAGTCTCACCATCCACCACAGCGTCGGTGTTCCCGCTAACTCGAGTCGTCACCACAGGTAGCCCGCACGCCATTGCTTCAAGCACAACTTTGGGAAGACCCTCGTAAAGTGTCGGAAGAACGAACAGATCAGCCGCAAGATAGTAACGCAAAACATCATCGTAGGGCACCGTTCCAACAAACTTCACGCGCTCGCGTATGCCAGACTGAACAACGAGATCTTGCAGCATGCTCCAGTGGACATCCGAGCCCAGAAACGATGGTGTTCCGCCAACGAGCACAAAGAGCGCTCCGGGAAATCTCTTTAGAACCGCTGGCACCTCCTTAAGAAGCAGATGAGAACCCTTTCTCAAGCCGAAGTGCCCCACAAATAGCACAACCGGATCGCCCCTCAGCCCCAACTCCTCCCTAAATCGCGTCTTGTCCGGTGACGGTTTGAACGTCTCCGTGTCAACCCCGTTGAAGACAATCTTGATCTTCTCTTTGGGGGTGCCATAATACTCGCGTAACTCATCCGCCACACTTGTGCAGACCGCAACCAGACAGTCTGCCTTCCTCCACATGAGGCGCTGCCTCATCAACGCCATATTCACGATGTAACGCTCCCTCAAAGCGGTGGAGAAACTGCACCGGAAAGGAACATATTCACCACTTCTCACAGCGCCAGCCGTTGTATCGTGCACATGCACAACAAGCCGTCTATCAAGAACCAGTTTTCTAAAAAGTGCGTAGGAGATGCCATGGGTGGCGTGGGCGTGGACGAGGTCTACCTCTCCCTGTCTAGCAAGATTTCTGATCTTGCCCAACGAGTAGAGGTTGTAAGGCGCTCTGACCCTGTAGATCGAAACTCTATCCCTAGCTTCAAACACAGGGGCTCCCTTAGCTTGAGCGCTAACCACATTAACTGAGATGCCAAGCCTCGCCTGCTGGAGTGTCAGGTTGTACAGTCCGGGTCCAATGCCATACCTCACCTTCCCGAAAGATGGAAAGTCCCTCACCAGACGACACACTTTGAGCAGCGGTGGGTCCCCCTACCCAGCAACCCCATGGCTTCGAATCAATTCATTAAGGTTAGGGAGTTCGGTGTATATGTCATCTGCCTTGATCAACCTTGGCATCGAGAATCGAGCAACTCATCACCAACACAACCCCACTCGACAAAACCTTTAGAGCCCGCGAACTCACATACAGACGAGTTCACCCAGACCCACCAAGCCACCCACCAGTCGGGAGCGCGTCGAGGGAATACCACTTGGACCTGAGCCGCAAAAGAGTCCTCATCACAGGCGGCGCCGGCTTCATAGGGTCCCACCTAGCTGACAGGCTCCTCAAGATGGGTTGCAGGGTCATCGCCTACGATAACTTCGACCAGTACTACACCGGGAAGGAACAGAACATAAGACACAACCTGGGGAACCCAAGCTTCACGCTCATGAGAGCCGACATCCTCGACTACGAGAAACTCGTCTCCGTCGCCAAGATTACGGATGTCATATTCCACGAAGCGGCGCAACCAGGCGTGAGGTTCTCGATACAGAAACCTCGAAAAGCCCACGAAGTGAACGCCACCGGAACCCTAAACGTGTTGGAAGCCGCCAGAGAGGCGAAGACCGCCAAGATCGTGGTCGCTTCATCCTCCTCCGTTTACGGCGTTCCGAAGTACCTCCCCATGGACGAGGAGCACCCCACAACCCCAAACTCCCCCTACGCCGCAAGCAAGCTCGCCGCAGAGAAGTACTGCCTAAGCTACAACGAGTCCTACAAAATGAGAACCACAATCCTAAGATACTTCTCGGTCTACGGCCCAAGGGGCAGACCAGATCAAGTGATCAGGAAATTCACAACCGAGATCTTGGAAGGAAGACAACCGGTCATCTACGGCGATGGCATGCAGACAAGGGACTTCACGTACGTGGACGACATCGTAGACGCAACCCTCCTTGCCATGGAGTCCGACGAGGCTGACGGACAAGTTTTCAACATCGGCGGAGGGAGACAGATCACAATCAAAGATCTCGTCAGCCTCCTGATCCGGGTGCTGAACAGGGAGGATGAGATCTCACCCCGCTACGAGCCCGGATACGCAGGGGACTTCCCCCACACGCTCGCCGACGTATCGAAAGCCAAGAAGATTCTCGGGTATGAGCCCAAGGTGCCCCTACAGGAGGGCATACAGAGATTTCTCAGCTGGTACACAGACCACCCGCGGAGAACCCGATCCAGTGAGTCTTGATGAGAATCTGCTACGTCGCCTCAGACGTGGTCGTCCCGCACCATCGAGGCGCCTCCACCCACGTCTATGAGGTCGCAAAGAACCTCGCCCTTCTTGGACATGAGGTCCACGTGGTGTCCAGACGAACAGGTTGGACACAACCCTCCCATGAGATCTTCGGAGGATTCCACGTACACCGAGTGTTCCGAGGAATGCTTGCACCGACACCCCGCTCCACCTACGACACACCCACAACCCAAGAAGAGGGCAGATCCAGCCTCGCCACGACCATGTACAGGGCGTATCTGAGAACGGCACACATGCTGTACACGGCGGTGATCGCAACGCACCTGATCGCCCGGAACAGGCTCGACATCGTTCTGGAAAGGGAGACCTCGTGGGGCGCGGGAGCCATCGCCGCCGCCATCACCGAAAGACCGGTCGTCCTCGAAATCATAGGACCAAGGTACAGCGCCATCTCTGTCCGGAAAGCGAGAAAGATACTAGTCTACACCGACTCCACGGCTCCAGCCTTGGAGGCGAAGAAGGCGGTTGTGCCAGCAGGCGCCGACACGGATGCCTTCAGGCCAGGCTTGGACGCAGAGGAAGTAAGAAGACGCTACAACCTGTCGGGGAGACCCGTAGTCGGATACGTCGGAACATTCGCCGAATGGCACGGCGTTCCCAACCTCGTCAAGGCAAGCAAGACCATCCTAGAGCACCTTCCAACCGCGCGATTTCTCATGGTAGGACCCTACTACGAGAAGACCGCCAGACTAGTGAGGGAGGCAGACCTCACCGACGCCTACACGTTCACAGGTCCCGTACCATACCCCAAAGTGCCACTGTTCATAAGCGCGTCGGACGTGCTCGTAGCCCCGTACAACCCCATCGACCAGAAGGCGTTTACCTTCTTCCCCCTGAAGATCGTCGAGTACATGGCCTGCGGAAAAGCCGTAGTCACAACCTCATCCGGCGTAATCCCGAACCTCGTCAAGAACGAGGAAAACGGGCTGCTGGTTAAGCCCGGAAAACCAGTGGAGCTGGCACAGGCGATAGCTAGACTCTTAACAGACAGGGATCTCGCGGAGAGGTTGGGAAGGAGGGCAAGAGACACGGTTCAGGAAGAGTACTCATGGAGGAGCTTCGCCCGACGCCTAGAACGCATCCTCACCCAGGCAACAAAGGGTCGTGAGCCCGCTCCCAAAGACAAGCAAGAAATTCGTCCCAAACAGAATGACACCTAGGTTCGAGCCCTTCAAAGCGGAGACAAGCCGACCACGATGGCAAGCCGAAGAGACCTCTACGAATACTGTCAGAGAGAGGGCGAGGTTGGACATCACCAAGAGAAGGATGCACATAAAGAGCCAGAAGTATCGCACTCTCACCAACATCGCCAAGGAGATAGCCGTCCGAACAGCCTCCAACCGAACGGCCCTAGACGTGGGCTGCGCGGAGGGCTGGTACACAGCCTGGATGGCTGAGAGCGCCGTGTTCGCTGTTGGAATAGACCTATCCCTGCCAAAGCTCAGAAGAGCCACAGCAGAGTCGAACAGAGAGAACACGTCCTAGCCGACTGGGACCACCCCCATTCAGAGAGGGCTGCTTCGGCGCGGTTCTGTTTCTCCAAGGCACAGAACACTCCCCAGCCCCAAGCACGACACTCGCCAAGATCACGAGGGTGATCACAAACTCCGGCTACCTCGTCATCTCCGCTGAGGTCGAGCCCCAGGGCTTCTACACGAACCACGTCCGAGCCTACTTCAGGAGTCGGACAGACCCCTTTTCGAAACCCTTCGACGGCCACCTGCGGATCATCACACCAAGCACACTCAGGCAGATGATTCCGGCAGAGTACCAGATTGAGAAGGAGGTCCGCCATGTTCCAAAGCTTAGCTTTCCCCTGAAGAGAACCCTCGAGAGGCGTCTCCTAGGTAGGAGACAGTACTCCTTCACCATTCTGGTCGCAAGAAAAGCCACCGAAACCTGATCCAGATCCGAGAAAGAAGGGCTCGCGCCTACTCTCCGGCTGTTCTCGGGAACCTTGACCTCCAATAATCAAAAACATCCTGGAACGTCGCGTACCACACCTGCCCAGGATACTTTCCTTCCAGCTCATGAAGAGAGGCGCTTAGGCGTCGGACATTCTCCGCGGTTATTCCGTTGCCCAAGTAATCTCCCCAGTACCCGTTCTGGACATGTGAGTGAACCCCTATAAGTCCGCCCAAACTTGCTACAGAATCCATCCTCCTGTAAGCGCTCTTCGCGATATCCCAGTTCCTTGGGACGTTGAGCACCGCATCACTAACCCATCCCGGAAAGCAGAGAGGAACACCACGGAGTCCAGCCTCCTCGCTCGTCTGCGTCTCGGCAATAGACGACACGCCATCGGCGCTTCCAGCAAGGCAGTTGAGCCCCGACTCTTCTAATGCCCACACCAGTTCCTTGGTCACTGCCCAGCCGGGCGGAGAGAACACGTTCGAGTGGTGAAGCTCGGCTTTAAGAAAGAGATCCCTCGCCCGCCTAACTCGGTCGAGACACTCGGTCGGATCTAAGAACGCGAACTCCGTAGCGTGCTGAGAGTACTCCTGGAAGTGATCGAACCCATGAACGCCCAGCTCGAAGCTGCCTGACCGCACCAAAGAGCGCAACTTCTCTCTCCAGCCCACAAACCGCTCGTCGTCCACCCGGAACCTGTCCTCTGGCCAGCTCCTCAGGAAGAGACGCTTCCAGGCCCTGTCCAGCGGAGAGCCTCGCCCGAGTTTGCGCTGCATCCGTCGGAAGAACCTCCTCTGAGGGAGGAAGCGCCAAGCTGGGGTAACGAAGAGCGATACCTTAAGTTGTGGGTGCTCCGCAACTAGCCGCTCCAACAGGCTGAGAGCACCACCCTCCAAGTCTCCACCGCAATCACAACCATCGAGACTGCTCTCCGGATGCACATCGTCAACTCCCATCACAACGGCACAGCGGAAAACCGAAGGCCATCGCTCCAACCGATTGGTCTCCTCGACAACAAGCACAGAACGTTTACAGAAGACCACTCTGGGGTCATTTTATAAAGGTTCTGGGGAAAGAAGGCAGCAAACCTCAATTACGAACGCTAGAAACACATCAATCCAACTCACAGCCCCAGAGGATTGACCGCCATAACATGAAGATATCCGTCATAATTCCCTGCTTCAACGAGGCAGACAGCATCTTAGACGTGCTAAGCCAGCTATCGAACGTAGCACTTGACCTGAAGGAGGTAATCGTGGTCGACGACGGATCCACGGACGACACCACGGAAATCGTCAGAGGCACACCAGGGATCACCGTAATCCGACACTCGCGCAACCTCGGAAAGGGAGCCGCTGTTCGGACAGGCATAGACAGCGCAACCGGCGACATAATTGTGATACAAGATGCCGACGGGGAGTACCCCCCGAAAGACATCCCAGCCCTAACAAATCCTATAATCGGCGGGAAAGCCGAAGTCATCTACGGGTCAAGATTCCTCGGGACGATCAAAGGCATGAGCAAGTCGCATCTGATCGGGAACAAGGTGCTGACATGGGCGACTCAGGTCCTCTACCGGGCAAAAGTAAGCGACATGATGACCGGACATAAGGCATTCAAGAAATCGGTGCTGGACGGCGTGAAACTCGAGTCCAAGGGATTCGAGTTCGAGCCGGAGATAACCTCCCGGATACTGAGGAAGAACCTGAAGATAGCCGAGGTTCCGATCTCTTACTCATACAGGAAGAAGGGGAGAGCGAAGATAGGGTGGAAGGACGGTTTCAAGGCTTTGTGGTGGCTCATCAAATGTAGGTTCTCGTAGAACGACCCTTGGTTAGACCGCATTCACCTTGAATATGATAACGCGATCATCGACGTAGACGACCTCAAAAGCCTTGCTTGAATAGGCAAACTCGATGAAACTGCTAGGATACCCGCCCCAGTTGACTGCCTTATCTATGTCTGACTTCTTAACAAACAGGTAGGTAACCTGGTACTTGGCTAGATAGCCAACGATATCTGTCTCGTTCTGCGACAGTAAAACAGAGGGCTTGTGTGGAGCGTATATCCGCTCATCGAACCAGGTCGCCTTCCTGTGAGCATAGTAGACGACATCCCAAGTCTGAGAGGTTAGAAATACTGCATCCTGAGGCGTGTTTCTCTCCATCCACTGAAGAGCCGGAAAGTATTCTCTCGTCGTCTCCTCCTCCCTCACGAATCGATACGCTTCAAAAGCGTTGAAGAAGAGAGTCGAGAGCGCCACCCAGAGCACGACTATCGTCGGGAGAGCGCTTACCACTCTCTTCGAGTATCGCGCAAACCACGACTCTAAGTACCACTGAACCTCGAACAAGCCCGTGCTCGCGATGAAACCGACAGCGACCACCCCAGGCATAATGGTCCTAACCCATATGGGCTCCCCAGTGGTGTAGAACAGAAGTTGAACTCCCGACATTGATAACCAGATCAGAACAAGCCAAGCAAGACTATCACGATGTCTAAGCAACCCAGCTAGCCCAACCAAAAGCAACAAACTCAAAACAAGCCCAAGGACCAAGTACCCATAGAATAGCCTACTACCCAACGGAAGATCCCAAAAGCCATGAAAGACAAGAGTTGCGATCTCGACTGGAGTGTAAGCATGCGTCTTTTCAACCTTGACCTGAGTGATCTCAGCAACCTCATCACCCGTTACGGTAAATCTGTCACCGAACACGAAGGGTGCGACCGGATTTCCGTAGAGCACCCAATTCCGTACATACCAAGGACCAGCAACGGCTGCGACAAGAAGGACGATAACCATCGCGGCCTTGCCTCTCCGCCATATTTTGGCTCCTAGACTACTGACCCCATCGCCAGATTTCCAGAAGAGGAGCACAAAGGAAACGGATGTGGCTACGGCTATAACACCAGAGTACTTAGCCAGACAAGCCAACCCAGAAAGAATGCCCGAGGCGGCCAGTTGTCTAAGGCTTTGCCGCTGGGAAGCCTTGTAGACCATGAACAGAGCCGCAGTTGTGAAGAAGGTCGGCATCATCTCAACGTACGAAATCAAGCTGAAACGGATGTAGACCGGGAACATGCCGACCATTAGAAGAGTAACCAGCGCTTTTCGTCGATCCCCCAATTCAGCCACAAACTTGTATGCAACGAACAGGGTCAAGACGCTAAAAATCGGGGTAACCACCTTCATCGCATTCTCAGCCCACACCTCAGAATAGCCCCTAAAGAGCACGTAGCCGAGCGCTACAGTCAGTTGAAAAAGAGGGGGATGATATATCGGGACCCCCCCTAGCACCAGGTCAGTTGTGTCCGGGATCCCGCCCGCCGAGACGTAAATCTTCGCCAACGAGAGGTAATAGGTTGCATCCCAACCCCTCGTTCCAGGAGAGATCTGAAGACCAAAATACAGGTAGAACGCACCGTACAGCAGGATCAAAAGCAATGCCGAGCGGTCAAAGTCTTTAGCTTTCATGAACCTTCACTAAGGCTGAATATGAGTTCCGTCCACAGCGCTCCCCCTACTCTGGAACAAACCCTGATTAAAACATTTTAGCGTGACCCTTCAATAATTCGTGAGAAAAGGTCGAACCTTTTGAGGATCAGCGTGGTAGTACCAGCCAAAAACGAGGAGAAAGCCATTGGAACCGTGCTACGGGAAATCAGGTCGGTGCTGGGGAAGGAGGCCGAGATAATTGTGGTTGACGGTCTATCTACAGACCGGACTATTGAAAACGCTAAGCAAGCCGATGCCGAGACAACCGCAGTACAGCAAGAGGGCGTTGGGAAAGGCATGGCTGTCAGAACCGGAATCAAACACGCGACAGGAGACGCCGTTGCGTTCATAGACTCTGACCTCACGTACGATCCACACGACATCCCAAAAGTTCTGCAGCCAATACTCAACGGTGAAGCCGACGTGGTTCTAGGCTCCAGGCTTGCCGGCAAAATCGAGAAAGACGCTTTTGCTCTAACTAACTGGATAGGGAACCACATATACAGCTTCCTGATCAGCCTGAGGTGCGGAATGAGGCTCACAGACCCTCTGACCGGACTGAGAGCGTACAAAAAGGAAGCTCTCACCAATATTGACCTCACATCATCGGGCTTCGAGATAGAAACCGAGCTGAACATAAAGTGCTCCAAACAAGGTTTCCGGATAGTTGAGGTCCCGATAAGTTACCGAAAGAGGCTTGGCAAAACAAAACTAAGAGTCTTCAGAGATGGGTGGAGAATCCTAAGAAAGATCCTCTGGACGTAGCATCGAGAGCCTCGCCCCAAACCCGAGAAGAAACCCCAATTTCACGGACCGCAAGTCCGACCCCAACACGAAGGAAGCCCACACGCTTAAGCCACCCATAGTTCACAGTGAGATTCCATGGAAGAGCTGCGGCTCAAGTCTAACACTCTTATAGCTCGAGCCCAGCCACGAACCTGCTTGATCATTGTCCTCCTGGTTCTTCTAGTCACGGTTTTTTCCAAGATAGCCCTCCTCGGGTCGATCGCCACCATAGACGCGGATGAGGGATACTCGTTAATCTCTGCCAGATTCATACAAATGGGATTGAAACCATACAACGACTTCTTCTTGGCGCAGACCCCACTCTGGTTCTACCTCGCAGCAACAGTATGGGAGGTTCTCGGTGCAGGAACCCCCCTAGCTGCGTGGATGATGGCGCGGTATCTGTCCATCCTCGCGGCCGTGCTAACCACCCTATTCGTCTACCTGATCAGCAGACGCCTGGAAGGTGCGGGGTTTGGGGTGCTAGCCGTAGTCCTGCTCTCGACAAGCCTAACATTCTGCTTCTACAGCTTCGCCACAACACCCGAGATCACGTCAGTACTCTTCGCAACAATAGCTGTCTTCCTCTCACTCACACCACAGAACAGCAGCTCAATCCTGTTATCCGGCCTGTTTCTCGGAGCGGGCGGGATGACTAAGGCGTCAGCCCTATACCTCTACCCCGCCCTTTTGCTAAGCCACGCGGTGCAGAAGAGAAAGCCAAAAGCCCTCCTCACACTCACTTTGTCGGTTCTCCTCCCGTTCATACCACTACTAGGTTACGACCTGAGGAGGGTGTTTTCGGACCTAATTGTCTACAGAGGCACAAGCTCCGGATACTGGACAGAGTACGCCAACGTGGCAACGTACACCTTCACCAGGCTTGAACTACCTCTCACGGCCTTCGGGCTCACCGGAATAATCCTCCTCTTATCCGATCACAGCTGGAGAAGACGCGCTCTGGCTCTATATCCAGTCGCGTCCATCATCGGGACGATGGCAACCCCAACACCCTTCGCCGTCCACTATTTCAACTTCTTCGCACCACTCTTGGCGATCTGCGGAGGAGCCCTATTCGCAGCAACCTGGAGGCGGAAGCTGCTCATACCAGTAGCAACCATCGCTCTGCTAGCCACATTCCTCGTTTCAGCCCGAATTGGGCTAAGCTACTACAGCTACGCCACAGATCCCCGCGCTCGAGCGAACCTTCTGACAGCCGCGGAGGTGGTCAAGAGCCTAACCCAGCCGGGCGAATACGTCGTCGGCAACCACTTCGCAGTATTCCTAGCAGACCGCAGGATGCCCCCGCCCTTCGTAGACACAAGCGCGTTCATGGCCCACAGCGGCTGGCTGACCGACGCCACTTTAATCGAAACTTGCAAGCAGTACCAAGTGAAGCTTGTCCTCCTCCACCCGGATTTTGACACCACATACCCAGGCTTCGTGAGGTATGTACAGCAGAACTATACTCTTGTCCAAGCCATCGACGACATGAGCGTATACTTCAAGGCGGCCTAGGCATCGTAGAGGATGCTGTAAACCACACCCCTCACAATCTTGGAAGCCGAGGAGGGCCGCTCCTCTGGAGCACGAAAGAGAGCCCTCGCCCTCCTCCACCCAGACAGACCAACTACCATACCGACGGTCTGAGCCACCTTGATCACAAAATGGACGAACAGATACCCCAGGCTGTGCCCGACATCACCCGTCACCCCAACAGCCTTTCTCACCCATCGCAAACGGCGAACCGTCACACCACCAACGAGAACGTAGACGAAGAGGAGGACTGGAGCGAGAGAGAGCGAGGGGAAAACGATCCCAACGGGAATCGAAGCCAGAAACAGAATCGCGGGGATAGATGGTATGGGGAGGTTGCCTTGCTTAGCGTGGAACGGAACGATCTCCCTCCCATACCAGAACTGCCTCCTCACAAGCTCGCTCCAGCTCGCCGGCTCCTCGTGCCACCACCTCGCCTGAGGCTCGTACACGATCCTAAACCCAGCCATCCGAACCCTGATACCGACATCCACATCCTCACCGCAGTCCAGACGCTCGTCGAAATACCCGATCCTCTCCAAGGCATCCTTACGGTAGACCCAGCCCGTAAACGGCTTATAGTCGGAGAAGTGTACCCGCCTCTCAACGTCCTTGCACTTGGTGAGAAAGTTCCGCGGATTCTTGACGAAGTACGGCCCTATGACCCCACCAACATCATCCTTTGCGAAGTGGGCTACAGATCTCGCTAAGAAGCCCAGATCGTAGACAGCATCTCCCTCAGCGAACCCCACTATCCGACCCTTAGCCTCCCTTATCCCAACGTTCCGGGCGTGGGAGCGACCCCTATGATCGGTTGCCACAAGCTTTACGGGAAGACCCATTACAATGTCCCTAGTCCCATCGGTGGAACCGTCATCGACGACAATTATCTCCTTCTCCTCGAAGGACTGAGACAGAAGAGAATCCAAGCACTCCCCGATCGTTCCCGCGTTATTGTAGACAGGAACGACGACGGAGACGACGAGCCCTCTTCCCAACCCGGTCACTTTTAACCCTAGAACAAACCCTACTCTTACCCTAACCGTCTATATCGATTCCTATCCCGAGACATCAACGTCTCCACCAGGCCATCCGATCGCAGCAGCTCATCGCCCACGAGAACATACCAAGGACAGGTGACAGCAGCCTCTGGGCTCGCAGATGACCCTGAAGAATCTTCTCCAGAAACACCAAATCGGTCCTGTCCAGGCTACCTGTCAAGATCACTCCGAGTACGAAGACAACGGTATAGAGCAAGCCGTAGAGAACCCCTGTGACCAGGGGTGGAAAAGGTCGCGGCAGCAGGCTCACCAGAAAACCAGGCACACACGCCGCTAGGACCGGCCCTACAAACGTTCTCCAAGGAATGCTCATGCGAAGCACACCCCCCGTAACAGACAGATAGATGATGGCGTGAACGATCAACACGCAGGCGATCGTGGTGAACACCGCCCCCATAAGCCCGAACTGGGAGATCAAAGCCACCCCAAGCAACAGGTACGTCACCAGCCCGACGATGTTAGCCTTTACGTAGATCTCGACCCGCCCAACGCCGTCGACGACGGACGATGGACCAGTATCTATACCTCGAATCATCGGAACCACAGCCAATAGAACGAGAACCGAGGCTGCGCCCAAGTAGGGCTCATCGTAGATTATGAGGATGAGCTCCCGGGCAAAGACCATCACCGCGACCCCCATGAACAGCGCGAAGATCGTGAGGTACTTCGTGGTTCTCCTAACCGTCTCCCTGATCAACTCCCACCTCCCCTTACCGTGGAGCTCCGAAACCGCTGGAAACAGGACGGTGTAGAACTCACCTATCGGCGTCATTATCGCGAACTCCGAAACACCTATTCCGACCGAGTAGAAGGCGATCTCATCTAGAGTCCCTCCGAACCACCTCAAAAGGAGGACAGGCAGCTGAAGCGTTACAGTGTACAGTATCGTGCTCATGAACGCAAGCTTTCCATAAGAGAGCAGAACGCTCCTAGCGCTGAAACCTCCTTCACCTTCAACTCTCCTAAGGAGCGGGAGAAACACCTTCCAGTAAAAGACAGCCAGGGCGACAGCCATTACCACCAGCTGAGTCAAAAACGACCCCACGAAGACCCCCAGAACCCCATAGCCTGCCAGCACCATAGCCGCAGAGAGCGTTAGGTAGGAGAGACTGGAGAGAACCGCCAGACCAACCCTGTAGCCCTGCCGTTGCAGCCCTTGAAGTATAGGCGGGATGACACTACCAACACCCCCCAGCATGAAGGAGATAGCCGAAAGCTGAATGAAAAGCACCGTCTCAGGAACATTGAAAACATTGCTCGCCAAGAAACCGGCGAGAAGGAGGTAGGGAAGACCGCACAGCATCCTCAGGCCTATCATCATCTTGGCGGCTGAAGATGCGATATCCTTCAGCTTGCCGTACTCCTCGCTCCCCCAGTAGTGAGCCGTGTACTTGACCAGGGCAGGAGTGATACCGAAGTCCGCTACAATGCCAAGCACCCCAATGAACGAAAGCACGAGAGGGATCACACCGTACGCTGTGGGTCCAAGGAGGCGCGGGATGGCTATAGCCGTCAACAGGGCGATAGGGTAGTTCACTGCTCTGCCGATGAGGGTGATAAGGGTGCCTCTTGCGATCTTCCCCGCGAGTCTCGTCCCATAGCCCAAAGTTTTCAGATCTCTAGGTTTTTTAACGTATATAGCCCCGCGTAGGAAAATAAAGGCTTAGCAGGGATCCACCACTGAACATCTGCTACGCTGTTACGGGAATCCCGGTGCCCGGAACGAGCGGAGGGTCAACGCACACACTCGAGGTAGCTACGAACCTAGCTGAGCTGGGAAACAAGGTCGTAGTCTACACCTTTCTCACGTCACCCGATGAGCCAGCTGGTGAACCAACGAGCGAGATCGGCAGACTTCGAGTAGTTAGAACAGACCTCACAAGATCCTTTGCTCAGAGACTGACCGGCCGCTTCGAGTTCCTCAAGTTCTACTATCGATCACTTGTCATCTTCAGGTCTTTGACGGTTATCGTAAGGAAGCACAAGATCGATCTGCTATACCAGCGCTCAAGTCACTACGACTTCGCAGGAACCCTAGTGGGGCTACTGCTCCAAAGACCCGTTGTTCTCGAGGTCCACGACCCCCTCAAGACTAGCTTCTCGCTCAGATGGGCGGATCTAATCGTGGTTGTAGGCAGCAGGGCGATGCTAGGAAGGGGCGTAAAGGATGCAAGGGTTGAGGAGGTCTCGAACTGCTGCAACACCCACATGTTCAACCCCGAAGTGGACGGTTCAGAGGTCAGAAGGAAGTATGGGTGGAGTGACAAGAACTTGATTGTGGTCTACTCGGGAGGCTTCTACCCGTGGCACGGGCTTGAGGACCTCGTCGAAGTCGCCGAAGTCATAAAGGAAAGACTGTCAGAAGTCAGATTCCTCCTTGTCGGAGACGGAGAGACATTCGCCCAAATCCGATCCTTGGTGGAGGCACACGACCTCCAAGATCGCTTCGTTTTCACCGGGAGGGTTCCCTATCGAGAGGTCCCTAAGTACCTAGCAGCCGCTGACATCGCGGTCGCACCATACGATTCTAGGAAGAATCCCTACACCAAGAAGCTCGGATTCTTCTTCTCCCCGATAAAGCTCCTCGAGTACATGGCAGCTGGAAAACCGATCATAACCACACGTGAGGAGGGAATCACCACAATGATCGACGATCACAATACAGGCCTGCTGGTGGATCCGGGGAGACCAGCTCAGATAGCTGCGGCCGTAACACTCCTAAGGGGTGACCCTTCACTCCTCAAGAGTCTAGGAGTGAACGCGAGAAAGACCGCTGTCGCAAAGTACTCATGGGAATATCTCGCCAACCACCTAAACGGTTTGTTCAAGGACGTTAGCCGCGCCCGCCTGACTGGAACACGCGCCCTACCGGGAATGAAATCAATTTTTTATCTCTCACTCCGAAGCCTAAGAGATGTCATCTCCAACATGCTTCGTCTATTGCTGGGTCGATGAGGCACTAGGTCACCGCTTTCTTCCCCAAGAGACTCTCCATGAACTTCAACTCACGCTCGGCAACAGATTTCCAACTGTACCTGCGGACGAAAGCCTCGTTTCTCTTGCCCAGCTCCTCTCTCAGCCGATCATCCAGCAAGAATTTCAAGATCTCCTCGGAAAGCTTTTCGGCGTTCCCGGGTGGGAAAAAGCTCGCAGCGCCTGAGAATGTCTCCCTCAGTGAGGGTATGTCGGATATCACGACTGGCAAGCCGCAGGCCATAGCCTCGGCTACGCCTAATCCGAACCCCTCCCTATACGAGGGCAGAACAAAAACCTTTGACGACCTCAACATTTCAATGAGCTGATCGTCAGGAAGAAAACCTGTCATCAACACCGTTCTCTGTAGCTCAAGCTGTTCGATCCTCTTTTGATACCTCTTCACATCAACAGACTCCCCTCCACCAACGATCAGCAATCTGGCCTCGGGCTGCAACTTGTTGATCATTTTCCAAGCGTCCAAGAGCGTATCAACGCCCTTCGCACCCGTGATTCTCCCAACGAAAATCGCGTCGTAGACCTTCTTCGTCGGTTGGGAGGGAAAAGACAGACGCTCGAAGTCCACCCCGTCCCCACTCACAAAGATCTTATCACTCGGAAGCCGAAAAGCTTCGACTACATCACTCTTCGTAGCTTCACTCACCGTCAAACAACCTCTAGCCCTCCTATACAATAACCTCCTTCCAACATCATCAAGCGTCAGAAACATGGCCCTCAAGCGACTCCTATAAGCCCTCTCGCGGCGCCGGTAAAGATCCCAAAGGGATATCCAATCATTCGGATTCAAGTGATGGAAGGTCACAACGAAAGGAACCCTGAATACGACTGATAGGAACCACGCCGGAAGCAGGTTCTCTAAGAGGTCATGTCTTGAAGCAAGAATGAGGTCGAAACGACCCCGGCGAAAGAGGTCGAAGCCGCTGCGGAGGAAATCAGCTATAAGAAGGATGCTCTCCCGATGCCCTCTAGGACTCTCGTGAGCGAGCTGATGCGAGACGTATGAGACCCTGAAATAGCCTAGAAGCTTAGACCGTAACTCCAGCGCGTGAACCTCTACGTTCAAGTCAGCCAAAGCCTTCGAAACCTCGAAAAACCTCCGCTCAGCCCCCCCAATGTAGCCCCGACCTATCGGGTTAACGAAGAAAACAAGCACCCTAAGCCTCGGCAACTCTAGCTCCTCCACTCGTCGAGGTGAACAGCTTCCTCAAAATCGCCAACTCGATAAAGAGCTGAGACACAACAGACATTCCAGATCCGATTAAGCAGCCAGTCGACTCCAAATGGGCTTCCACATCTCAAAGCTAAGAGGGGCAGCTTCTGTACTTTAAAAGTTCACAAGCCGAAGACTCTATTTCTCCACGCCTTGACCGGAATACAAAGGAACGATCTCATGAAAGAGACAAAAGTCGTGATGAAATGCCCTTTTTGACTACTCTGTTGCCCCCGCAGATGGACCAGCTATCTATCTCTCGCCAATAGGCGCAAAATCAAATTCTGGTACGGGTCGTTGCCTCTCAGAACCTCGTGCGCAAAGAGTAGCGTGCGCAACAATCCTCCCAGAAACTTAACAGCCATCACATCACTCACCAAGGCGCCTGTCACATAATCGACCTCGCCGGCCCAATCACCACCTGTCCTGTGATACCTCAGTAGTCCCTGCATACCCCTCAAAAAAGAGTCCAAGTACCTCCTCTCCCCCGTTAGCTTATGAAGCTTGAGAAGGACAGTCAACAGGTCGACGTGAGAATCCAAAACAGACTTGTTCCACCTCACCTGACCGCGAGCGCCCTCGGGGAACAAGCCTATCGCCGACTGCGCTGCAAGCCAATAACCCGCGCAGGATTCCGCGCGCCCCAAACACCTGTCGTCTCCAAGCGCTAAGCGGGACTCGATCAAGACGTCGATCACCGCGTGATTTTGAGTTTTGCTGATCTCATACGACGCTACCCGATCTAGTTTCGTGTCCCAAGCCCTGTAGAAAGCGCCCTCCGAGCCCTGTAGGCGACTGAGAGCATCGACGCTCCGGATCACAGCCGATTCAATGGCTGGTTCCTTGAGGATTCGGTAGAGAGCCAAGAGCCCGAAGAGCATGTTCGTGTTGGTCTTCATGAGATCGGCCTTCACAGTCCTCGACCAACCTAAGATCGGCAAATAGGAATTAACAAACAAACCCCTTCTAACGAAGGAGCCCGTACCCATACAAGCCCTAGCGATCTTCACAGCCCCCTCCAAAAAGCGCTCATGCCCCGTTATTTCAAAGAGCTCACACAGCTCCTCGATGTACAACCCACACGTCTGCGGCCTGATCATAATCCGACCACGCTTAGGCACAGGTAAGGCAAGCAGGGGAAAGACCGACGTGTGAACGAACCCCCGAGCCGACAGACCGAACCTTAACAGACCATCGCACAAACGGCTCGCCGAGTCCAAGAAAAGCTCTCTCCTCGTCAGCCTGTACAATGCAACCAAACCGAACAACGCGTCAACATTGTAATGAGGGTACACAGGACGTAGATGCGTCCGAGTCGGAAGGCGATCTCTCTCTGCGTCATAGAACGGGTGATAGAACCCGCTCGGCATACGTAAGTGCTCGTTCCAAAGCTCCACCTGCCGCACAGCAAACTCGACAAAACGCTGCTCATGAGACAAAACCCCAAGCCAAGCTACGTATTGAAGATAGTCTCCGATGTCATCCGGGTTACAGTATGTCTGAATCCACTCCCCCGTAGTCGAGTGGTAGCCTCCTGTAACCACCAAGCCTCTCCTGCCCACCTTAGAGCGTATAAGATCTCCAACCTCCCTAGAGCACCGCAGTACCTCGACTGGCTGAAAGCTGGAGGCGGACTCAGTCTCAGGTGTCATTCAAATCCTAGCAACGACATCATATCCGGAAAAGAGCATATAGCCTTTTGAAAAGCCACGACAACACCAGCCCAGCTAAATAACACGGTCCAGGAAGCCCAGAAATCCCGATTCACACGAGAACAGCACATAACAAGACGAACACGATCTAGAAAGGCTAATCACCTACTATGCAACCAAACATAGAGAGAACGCGAAGTTGAAAGCCACGGACACCCTAGCCAGAGCCACCCGGCAAAACCCCCTAAAGCCCGTAAACACTTACCAATGACGTGGTAGACGAAGTGAGAGTCTGTCTCATCAGCCCCTACCCTCCCCAACACCACGCCGTCGCCGTATACACACAAGACCTCATCCGTGCCATGCGAGAGACCGAGCCTGGATTACAGATATCCGTCATCTCTCACGCCCACTCCGGACCAAAAGTCACGGACAGCGTCAACATAACAAGGGTTCTGAGGCGGGAAAAGCCCTTCCATTTTGAAATAGCTCTACCTTCGATCCTCAGGCTCAAGCCCGACCTAATCCACGTACAACATGACTACTACGCTTTCGGCGGTACGACGAACATCAGCCTAGCGCTTCTCATAGTCCTTCTAAGGCTCTGGCGCATACCGACCATCGTTACCATGCACGAAGTCTACCCAAAACCTGAGCTAAGCGAAAGAAGCAGATACAGAGCCCTAGCCCGCCACCTGATCTTCAAAACGCAAACCCTCATAATCTGCAGATGTGCTGGAGCCGTAATAGTACACACAAACCTCTCAAAAAGAACCCTTCTGCGAGAGTTCGGCGCGAAGAGAGTAACCACAATACCCCACGGAACCAGAACCCCCACAACCAGAATGTCCTCAGAAGATGCAAAAAGGGCACTTAACTTAGCAGGAAAGAGGGTTATCCTGTGTTTCGGATCGCTAAGAGCGGGAAAGGGACTGGAATACGCCATCGCAAGCATGGTTAGCGTTGCCAAAACGAGCCCTGACGCGATCCTACTCCTCGCGGGAGCCGTCGCACCGGGCAACGCGGGATACCTAGAACGTCTCTCCGACCTCTCGAATAAACTAGGGTTGAAGAACTCAGTCATCTTCACGAAGCGATACGTCGAGGAGGAGGGGCTACCCACGTACTTCTCCGCAGCCGACATAGTCATTCTTCCCTATCTGGGTCAATTCCGGAGCGGGAGCGGCGTGCTCCATCTAGCAGCCTCCTACGCAAAACCCGTTGTGGCAAGCGATGCCGGCGAGGCGGCAGAGGTCCTGAGAAGATGTGAGGCAGGCGTACTGGTTCCCCAAGCCGACAGCTCGGCTCTGGCAGACGCGTTGATCAAGCTTCTCACCGATGAGCCGATCAGAGCCCGAATGGGGCAGAACCTTCACACCTACCTGGTCAGCCGCTCCTCGTGGAGGACCATAGCCGAGGCGACTCTGAGAATTTACAGGAGTCTCGTCTCAAACGGAGGCTGAAGCCAGTCGCACAAAGCGTTCAGACACTCGCACGAATTCTCCCTGTAAAGATCCTTCCAAACTCAGAGCAGACCTTCAAGGCTTGAGACTCTACAAAAGCCTTTTTCGGTCTTCAGAGAGAAATCAGAACACTCGACCTCAGGTAATTGAGCCGAAGACCAATGTCCTACACACGAAAGCTTCTCCTCATTTGCCTCATATGCGGGCTCTGGACAACCTCCCTCACTCCAGGGGTAGCTTCCCCCACCACAACCACTTCCACTCCCTGGACCAGCTACTTGGCTCAGACGATGTACACAAGTCCAAGCACGATATCCGGAGTTGCAATCGGAGATTTCGATAGGAGTCGATTAGGTAACGAGGTCGTAGCCGTTTCAGGAACGGATGCAACGGAGATATACTATGATCAGGGACGTTGGATGACCCGCCATTTGTTCCGCGACGCCACTCTCATACTAGGAGTCGCCGTAGGCGACTTCGACAGCAACAATCCCGGTGAAGAGATCGTGACGGTTGGACAGTCCGGCAAAGTTACGGAGATTTACGGCAGCGACCCACGCTGGAACACGCGTTTCCTGTACAAAGACCCAATGGATTTAGAACACGTTGCCATTGGAGACGTGAATAGTGACAACCTCCTTGAGATCGTGACTGGCGGAAGCTCGGGCAATCTAACGATCATCTACGAAAACGGCCTGAACTGGGAAAGCCGAATAGTGTTCACTGAACCGACTGGGATCGCAGGAATCGCCATTGGCGATTTTGACAGTAGCCACGACGGGAAAGAGATCGTTGTGCTTGGACAACGCGACGGAAAGGTCTTTGAGGTGTTCTGCAGCGGCTCGGCGTGGTCCTCAAAGCTCATATGGACCGACGATAAGGCGACGCCACTTCACGGACTCACCTCCGTTGCGGTGGGCGAGTACAACACGAACCTCCCCGGCAACGGAATCGTAGTTGGAGACGCGTTTGGACGAGTTGTTGGAGTTCAAGGAAGCGGATCCGACTGGTCCGCCTCAATCGTAAGTCGACTTGCAGGCGAGATTGCAAGCATCGCCGTAGGCAACTTCAACACCACGCATTACGGAGACGAGATAGTCGTAGCAGAGTACGATTCACACCACGTGTTTCAGGTTTCAAACTCCGGCTTCGGCTGGACAACTCAGCTAATGTTCGCAGATTCGGACGCGCCGGAAGTCGTGGCCATCGGTGACTTCTACGACGATTCGAAGAACGCGGTAATAGTAGCGGGGCTCTCACGCGCAGCAACGATGCTACACGAACGCGACCCCCCATTATACCCACCTACAATCGTGTTCATGTACAACGTCACTTTCGACTCCTCGCCAAGAGTTTCGTCGATCATGATCGATAACACAACCTACTCAACGGATCAACTTCCGGTGTCCTTCAACTGGATGCGGGGTTCCTACCACTCCTTTAACTGCTCACCAACCGGCCTATCTAACAGCCCGTTCATCCGACACGCATTCAGCTCATGGAACGACGGAGTTCGATCGACTTGGAGGGAGTTCACGGTCTCAGAGAACATGACATTCATCGCAGGCTACACGACTCAGTTTTACCTGACAGTCAGCTCACCGCTTGGAAGCCCTTCCGGAGAGGGATGGTATGATGCAGGGTCTAAGGCATTCATTTCGATAACTCAGTCGGTACAGACCAACGACGTGTACGGATCACTAGGCGCCCAATACGTGTTCGAGAGCTGGAGAGGAGGAATCCACACGCAGAGAGCTAACGCGTTCGTGCTCATGGACGAACCCAAACACGTCTGGGCAGCTTGGAGAACAGACTACACACACCTCGCCGTCACACTGGCCATACTCACAGCAGTCTCAACCTCAGGTCTCACACTAGCGATCTTCAAATTGAAGCGGACGGTGCTTCTGAAAGCATCGAAATCTAAATGGTATACAACCGCCCTCAAACAGGGCGCCGCGGTTCTAATAATACTAGCATCGATCTACAAGGCGCTATCTACATTGGGAACCCCCACCCCAACCGCGGTGGCTCTCAGCGCCCTCCCAGGCCTTGGATGGATCGGATATCGGCTTCTCTACGCCAAGTACAGCAAGAGGTCAGCTGATCAATGAACATTCGAGATCCTTCACCTCCCGAAAAGACATCCCCACCCGCTCAATCACCATCCAAGGAGCCCAGCACACCATCGAACGCTTATAAAAGCTTGATCGAGAGACAGGAGAGTACCTAGGCCTATGAAGAAGACTTTGACAACGGTCTACGAGCGCGTCACCGCGCGTAACCTACTGATCTCAATGCTAGCCCTCGTTCTTCTCATAGTGTCCGTCAGTTTTCTAGCTGGTCCTGACCCCCGTCTCAAGGTCTATGTCTTCGGCGACCCCGCTAAGACAACTTGGCGGGTCGAATGGGCTGCCAAGGAGATCTCCTCATTCCAAGGTTACATGGACATCGTCATATACACCGAAAGCGATGCGCTGGACCGCCTCCGCGATTTCACGACACATGGAGCTATCGACGTGGTCGTTGTCGGAGACACACGCTATCTAGATCAAGCATTTGGGGATATTGTATACCCAGCCCTAGACTACGCCCCGCGCATACTCGTCCTAGGCGAGTACAGAGGAGAGGGTCTAGCCACGGGAGTGCTCCAGAGGTACCTATCGAAGGCCCGCGTAGTGGAAGGAGACCGCGAACTCGTAGACGCACTGCTGGATGCCTGTAGAGCCAAGCACGCCATGCTCAAGGGGAGGCCCGTCTTCTGGGGACTCAACTTCGAACAGTTCTCCATCCTCGCAGCCACCGTAGCCGTATTCTCAGAGGCGCTAATCCTAGTTGCAACCGTGTTCGTCTGCGTTTCCATCCTAGAAGCGGGAAACAGAGGGGGCGTCGAAGGCTTCGTTGAGGCGACGATAGCAGCCTTCTTCGCGTTCGTGTTCACCCAAACGATCCTCACGACCGGCAGCAACATGCTCCAGATGCCTATCATGATGCATGCAGGCTTCTCACCCGCCAAGAAGATGACCGCGGTATCCTTGCTCGGCTACTTCAGGGGAGGAAGCTACCTGAGGTTTGGAGGAGCGATGCTCGGATACATCGCAAGTGTTGCTGTCTCGATCAAGAGACACTCGATCAGGCTGAGTCTCAAAGAGTTCATAATCACTGGTGCGGTCCTCGCCTTCATATTCGCTATCTCCAGTAGGATCTACGTGGAGGGATACCCCCAGTTCTCAAATCTGACTCTAAGACCAACATCCTACATTCCAACCTCCCTGCTGGATTACTTCCTCAGCCCCGCCGGCCTCTCAGCTGAGATCGTTCGCTGGGTTGGCTCAGACATATCGCCGGGGGCGTTCTTCGGGAACAGATCCACCTATCTCTTTTTCGCCGGCTCGCTGTCCCTAGCCCTCTTCCCGAAGACCCGGGGCTTCACAAAAAACATCACTTTGATCGGATGCAGCCTGATGATATCCCGCGGCGTGGTTGGGATAGGCAACATCATGCCAGAGATGACGTACGTGAGCGTGATTCCCGGAATCCTACTCGGGTTCAGCTTCATCCTCCTTCTGACGCTAGCCAATACGGTCGAGAGGCATATTAGAAGCGCGCTGGGAACCATCAGAATACGAAAGGAAGGATGAGAAGCCATCGACCAAAGTGGCGCCTATGAGCTTCAGCATGAACACATCGCTCCGAGAGTCCCTTAGGACGGGGTGGATTAGCTCAGGACAGTGGATACAGAAACGATTCAACATTCTGCTTCTGGTCTACATAACCATCTCTCTGACACCCGTTGGCACTTTTCTCACAGACGCTTTCTTTCCCCCAGACGTTGCCTGGCCTTATGTCTTATTCCTGTGGCCCTCGTACACCTTCCTCTACGGCTACGCCATCGTCGCGGTGCTCATCCGCGACTTGAAGAGATTAACGAAGGTTCCTTTCATTCTCTTCCTGAATTTTGCCCTACTCGCGACCACCTATTGGATACTCAAAGTCACGTACGGAATCGATATCGCAGCCCCTCTAACGTACACATTTCTCAACTACGTCTCCCTAACCTGCATACTCCTACGCACAGCGGAACCCCTGCTGAAGAGAGAGATGAAGCTGGACGTGAAAATATCGATCACCCTAGCGAAAAGACAGTGAATGCGTCCTCTTCAGCCCCAAGACGCGCCGTCCGCGCTGGTGCGCCCCGCCCGTGATGACGATGTCCAGCTGATGAGACGACGGGGAACCTAGTTCAGAGAGGTGTCGTAACCGTGGAGACGATTCATGTGGCCGGCAGAATGCTAGAGGCTTCAGGACAGCCCACGCATATCGCTGCAATCACCACTCGGAGTCGGTTCCCTGCCCTCCTCCACCTGCCAAGCAGGAGCGTCTTCCATTGAGTCCGGCTTCGGATGACTGCTCTCTCAGCGGCGAAACGGTGATAGCAGTCCAAAGGATGTCTTCCATACACGTGACCGCCATACGTTTTACGCGGCTGAGATCGACCGCAAATCTAAGATCATAGACCTAGCCCACAGAAACTAGATGGAGTTCGTATTTCGAGAGCCCAGGATCGACCCTATGCGTCTGATTCAGTGGCTTGAGCGGCTGCAGGGAGGCGATCGGCAGAGGGAGAAACTACACTAAGCTGGGTGGACCAGGTCAAGGGTGTCTAGGCTTGGTTCGGTGATCAGAGGAATGACCAGCAGGTTGAAGAATGTCGCTTATGCGATCGGTCATATTCGTTTGGGAAGAGGTACGATCCTAGTCCTCACTCTGACCCTTCTGCCCATCATCTTTGCTGCCGGATATTACCGCCTCTTTATGCATTCGATCGGAGAAAATCTCTTCAATCAATGGTCAGGCGAAATGAGAGCCCCGACACCGCTCATCAGGTTGTCGGTGGACTTGGCGAACCCGGTTCAGGAGTGGGAGAGAAATCTTTACACAAAGTTTCAATCGAGAGAGATCGACAGGGATCAACTGGGAGAGCAACTAATACAACACTACGAGGTCGCCGTGTCAGCAGGAGATCTGAGTGCCTGGATCGCGAGGATGAGGATTCGTACATGCTTCTTGCGCTTTTTTGTGGTTTGGCTCTATGCGCCAAACGCCCCAGCATGGGCTAGAACACTGTGGGAGCGATACACAGAGGCAACAATCTCACTAACTTTAGCCCTTTTGGTTGTGTGGCTCGCTTGGCGCCTCCATCCAAGTAGAGTCACGAAACACCTTCCGTTCCTCATCATTCTCATCTTTGCCACCGCCGTCAGGGTGTATCTGCTCACAAGATACTGCGTTCCACCCTCCTGCAGAGACTTTGCACTCGGTTGGGCGCTCACGTCAGGGTACGAGCTGTACTCGAAAATCGTCTACTACTCGCTGCCAGTATACGCGTATCTGGTTGGTTTTGTCTATTTCATCAGTCGGGGAAGCGCCTTTTGGATTGGAATGATTCCGGTTCTATGCAGTCTGATCATCATCACCCTCGCGTACCTTATCGTGCAGCGCCTCGGTGGTCGTGGAGCCGCCCTGATAACCTCTGGGCTTCTTTCGTTCACACCGATGCTACCTTGGGGTCTTGGCGCAAATCACCTCGAACTTCCCTACCTTGCCTTCGTAATGGGTTCGACCTACTTCTTGATTCTCTACGAAGGAGACAAGAAGCACAAGCATCTGGCACTGTCTGGTTTTATGGCGTTCCTGGCCCTCGGAACGAAACAACTTGCAGTGGCATCAGTAGCAACCCTGTTGATCTATATGCTGGTGCGCAGAGATCTGCGCACCTCGGTCCCTCTTTTCACGGCTTCCCTCCTCACACCCGCGCTCTGCCTCTTCGCCTTTCCTTTATCTCCGCTACTCGACCAAGTTCTGTTCAATGAATTCCAGGTCATTCCAATCACATTAGAACAGCATGTTGACCGACTGCTCGAGCTTTTGGCGGGAGACCCAATCCTAACCGTGTCAGGGTTCATAGGGACAGGCTATTCCGTTCTGTTGGGGGTCTCACGAAAGCGCGGAGCTCTACTGCTATTTCCCATGCTGGTTGCAGCGTCATCGATATTCCTTCTCTTTATAATGCAGTACATGGACCCTCATCATTGCGTCTTCATCACGGCTTTCTTAGCAGTCAACTCAGGTCTTCTGCTTAGCCGCTTGGGAGATCTGTTAGGATCCACCCGGCTAATCTCATCACAACGATCTGCTAAAATCGCTAAGACCGTCTCACTGGGATGGCTCGTCCTTGGGAACATGATCGCATTCGCGTATCCCGCAATAACGAGCGAATGGAACCAAGAACCTTACCAAGATCAATACGCTAGGGCTATTCTCCAGTATACGAATCCAGGCGATTTTGTCGTGACCTCCGAGTGGAAATGTGCTGCAGTGATGTGGACTGGACGGCGTCCAATTCCCGAGTTGCTCTGGGACACCTCACCGGATCGCATGAGCATAATCCCCCCTGACCTACCAGCCATATGCGAGACTTACTCCGTAAAGCTGCTTATCCTCGACGATTTCGGGAAGTGGGAACTACACGCAGACTATCTCTGGAAGCACTACCATCAAGTTGGGACGATAGTAGAACATACTCCCGCCATGCCGATCTACTGCGTTGTACTTGTCCGAAACTAGGGGATGCTATCTTGAGTGAAGGATACTATGAGAAGGCTCTGAAACATCCCACAGCCGGAAGAGCCAAATTGGAAGGACTGGTTGGGGGGCTGAATTTGTCCATGTGGCCTGCCTCAGAGTACAGAAACCCTGTCAGCTGGCTTGTAGGGGGCTGCTCAGTTTTTTTCAGGGTTCTCCATACACCTAAGGGTGTACGTGCCCGTTTTGGGTGGTGGTGGGAAAGGTGAGGATAGTGGAGCGTGTGCTACGAAGTAGAAAGCTGCTAGCCACCGCTCTCGGGATCATCGTCACAGTATGCCTTCTTTTGGCATTGAACTCGGGTGGACGTGCCATCTTGCAACAGAACCTCGCGGACATCTCCGGGGCCTCTCCCGAAGTGAAACCATACGTGGATCTTTCCTACCAAGTCATGCCATGGGAGAGAGATCTATATGAGAGACTGGATCGATTGACTCGTCAAGATCTAGGGCTGGAGCTCTCCAAAGAATGGGGGGCCAGCGTACGCGAAGCGGATGTGACCGCTTGGATAGCAAAGATGAGGATCTACACGAACTTCCTCGATGTCTTCGGGTTTCTGTTCTATTTTCCAACTCCCATGTGGTTCAGGGTCGCGTGGGATCTCTATGGCGAGATCTCGCTAATTCTGACCGCGATCTTGCTCGCGACCTCGTATACAAAAAACATCCACTTCCGCTATGTGGCGATGATCGCAATCGCAGGGTTAGCTGTTCTCGGCAGCTTGGTATCAGCACCTTGTGGGCAATCCGTCAACGGCGGTGATGTTATCAGAAACCCAGCGTCTTGGAACTTCCACGAATGGTACTTGAGACAGTCCATAGTGAAGTGGGGCGAAATCCCGCTGTGGTACCGGTACAGGTACGGCGGAGCCCCCTACCTGGGTGACCCACAGATGATCATCTTCTACCCGACGACGATCCTCCTAGCCCTCTCCCCGAATGAGATGATCGGGATAAGATACGCGATAGTGCTGCACGTCATCCTGTCGGGAATTTCGATGTACTTTCTGATGAATGTTTGGAAACAGAGCCCGGAAGCGTCACTTGTGGCTGGTCTCGGCTACATGCTGGGAGGGTATACCTTCGCGAAGATCTGGGCGGGACACCTGACATTCATATACCCAAATATGTGGATACCTCTTGTTCTGGCGTTCACGGAACTATCCTTCAGACGTAGGAGTCCAAAGTACGCTGCCCTCGCGGGACTCTCCCTCGCCATGCAGGTGCAGTCCGGCGTCATAATGGCGCTCTACACGGCCATCCTCCTTGGACTCTACGGATTGTTCAAGATTGGCATGACAATCGTACGACACATTAGAAGACCTATAGAACTGCTCAGGAATACTGGAGAAACTGCAAAGTTCGTAGCAATCTTCGCGGTCTTCGCATTCCTTTTCTCAGCCTCCAAGATCCTGCCGACTCTTGAGGTCTTACCGTACATTGATAGAGGCGTTCCGCTAGACGAAGGAGAACAGCTCAAAGGCGTGATCCCAGATCTGAGTTACCTTATCCAAGTGTTCACCTTCCGACCAAACCCGACATCGGAGGATCTCAACGGGCCATCTGGGTTACCCTATCTTTGGAGCGAATATTGGTGTTACGCTGGAGTGCTACTACCACTGGCAATCTGTAGCTTGCGTTTCGTCAGACAGAACAAGCTGGTTATATTTCTTCTTGCCGCGACAGCAGCCTCAGCGCTTTGGTCTATGGGCATACTTTACCAGCTGCTTCAAGCAGTCCCTTTTATCTCATTCACAAGGGTTCCCAGCCGCCTCTTGATTCTATCACAGTTTGCACTTTCAGCCCTCGCAGGCATCACGGTGACCAACATTCAAGATTGGTTCGCCAAAGGATCTGATAGCATGTATCGGCATCGGAGTCTGGGAAGGTTAAGACTTGACAGGTTATTCGCGCTTCTGATGGCTATTATAGTCTTTGCAGACTTGGCGACAGCCGGGGCAGCTTTTGTCAGAACCGTGGATGTTAGACCGACCGGGGGCGCGATACCGGAGAAATTTTTCCCCCCATTTCACTATGGGCCGTCTCCGTCAATGAAACAAATAGTGCAAGACTCGAGAGGAGACACGTTTCGGGTCTATAAGGTAGAAGGCATGAACGCATATGCGTACTCAGTCAATGGTTTGGAGACAAGCTATCGGGGCGATACAGGTTGGGAGTTCTCCATCAATGCCTACTCCAAGTACCATCGACTAGCCAAAAAACAAGGATCGTACAAGATGATGGGAATGCTTAACATCAAGTACGTGATCTCGGACAAACCCCAAGAGACAAGCAGCGACCTAAAGTTGGTAAGTTCCTTCGGCGAAGAAGAATTCCTGTACTACAACCGCCACTTTATGAACCGAATCGAGTTTGTCGAGCACGGTCTGCTCGTCGCGACACCGGACGGACGCCTCTGGGAGAGCGTGTCCACGAGCACCATCCTCAGGGACGCCTTCAACCCAGCCAGCCTCTCGATCGTTCATGGCGGATACCTTGACGAGTTCACACCGGACGAGCTCAGAAGGTTCAGCGCGATCCAGATCGCAGACCAGAGTGACACCCCGGCACTTAACCCAAGCAGGGCTAGGGAACTCTTGGACGAGTATGTTAACGGTGGAGGCACGATCATCCAGACCACGGAAACTCCTGACTCCATACTCCAGAAGCTGGGGTCAAAGTCGAAAAGCTCGCAGGTGAGCATAACCAGATACACTCCCAACATCCTAGAGGCGACCGTGACAGCTGCGAGCAGGGGATTCGCCGTGATAAGCGAGACATACATCCCCGGTTGGAGGATCTACGTCGATGGCAGAGAAGTCAGGCTCCTGCAGATCAACGACATCTTCATTGGCGTCCCTCTAGATGCCGGAATGCATAAACTGAGAGTCGAGTTTAGACCGGAATATTATGACCTTGGAGTGGTGTTGACCATATTGGGCTGTATCGGGGTCGCAACCCTGCACTTCACAAAGAAGGCAACTCTCTACCGCCTGACCTTCCTGGATAAGAAAGCTGCTTACGCTCTGATCGCCCTGATCACGGCTTACGCCGTCTTTGCTTGGAAGCAGGTCAAGAAGATAGTGACGAGGGGACAGCCTGCCCACTCATCCGATCGCTTTGAGGACTCGGATTTGAGAGGGTGGCTTGGGGTATAAAGATGAACAAGATGCCCCAACTTCTTCGTTATCTCTCCTCAAGAAAGCGGGCGGTTTTGGTCTTCACTGTCACGAATTTGCCGAGGAGTATGAAATCTCTCGCACAGATGAGGCGCAGGGAGTTTCTGATCGTCGCCCTTGCACTTGTCTTGGTCGCTCTCCCTGCCGCATACTACTTGGTCTACCTGCACCCGATAGGAGCCGATCGTTTTGAGTACTGGTCTGAGGCAATTAGGCATGCCCCAACTCCTCTTGTCCGATTTTCCGCAGACATGAAGAATCCAGTTGGAAGGTGGGAGAAGGAGTTGTACGCGGAACTTGAGACGGGAGCGGTCAACAGAATGCAGGTGGCTGATCAGCTGGTTAGACACTACGAAATAAGCATGACTGAAGGAGACCTGCACGCATGGATCTCAAGGATGAGGATATACAACAACTTCCTGCACTTTTTCGGAGCCTGGATTTACGCACCGGGCATTCCTGCCTGGACCAGAGTGGTTTGGGAGCGGTGCATGGAGTCCGCTATACTGCTGGGTTTAGCCTCTTCAATCGTCCTAGTGGCGTGGCGAAAGTCTCCAGACAGAATCGGAAAACATCTTCCGTTTCTCGCTATCTTCATCGCTGGTGCAGCCGTAAGAATATATCTGCTCACAAGGTTCTCTATTCCACCATCAAGCAGGGACTACGCACTCGGTTGGGCCCTCACATCAGGGCACCCGCTCTACTCCCAGATATTCTACTACCCACCGCCAGTCTATGCGTATCTTGTGGGGTTTGTTTATCTCATCACCGGGGGAAGCGCTTTCTGGGTGGGAGCGATTCCAGTCCTGTGCAACTTAGTCATTATTCTCTTCGCGTATCTTGCCACTTGGCATCTTGCAGGTCGGGGAGCCGCCTTGGTAACATCTGCTCTCCTCACACTCACGCCGATGTTGGGCAATGGGGTGGGCTGGAATAGTCTGGAGTTACCCTATCTCGCCTTCGTTATGGTGTCAAGTTATCTTCTGCTCTACTATGACAAAACTGGTGGGCGGAGGTATCTGATGCTTGCAGGCATGACAGCCTCGCTTGCTGTTCTGACGAAGCAGTTGGCAATCGCGTCCGTATCCGCTCTCTTCATCTACCTGTTACTGCGCAGAGATTTCAAGAGTCTGCGAGATTCCCTTTCTACCTATATGGCATCCTTTGTCCTGCCTGCGCTGTGCATCTTCGCCCATCCGCTATCAACAATCCTCAGTCAAACTGTATTCATACATTTTTCTGCTTACAGCATTGCAAGAATTCCGTTGCAGGAACATGCAGACCGGCTACTCAGTGTTCTGAGAGGGGATTACTTTCTGACTCTAACAGGCTTCATCGGAGGCGGCTACCTTGTGTATCGCGGCATCTCGGATAGACGACGAACCTTTTTGCTCTTCCCCATGCTCCTAGGGACATCCCTGATCTTTCTGCTGTTCGTGATGCACTACATAGACCCCCACCACTGCGTCTTCATCGCAGCGTACCTTGGAGTTGGGTCAGGAGCTTTGCTCGGTCGCCTAGGCACTTTCCTTCAATCCCTGAAGTCGACTCCCCAACTCTCACAGATAGCCAAGAACATAGTGTTTGGATGCCTCATTCTATGGGTGGCGGTAAATGTTACCAACCAAGCCATGGCTGAATGGGTTGCAGAGCCCTATCGCGACCAAGCCACACGCTACATACTTCGATACACAAATCCCGGAGACTTCATCGTGGCGCCATTATACACCGACCGCATCCTGTCGACCGGTCGCCACCCCATTCCTGAGATTCTGTGGGACATTTCTCCTGAAGTTGGAATTCCTCCTCTGATATATGAAAACTACCGTGTCAAGTTGCTCATCCTCGAGGATATCAGTGGTCCTCATGGTGACTACATCCGTGGTCATTACTATCAAGTCGCAACCATAGTGATAGGAGGCCGTGATCCAACATACAGCTTTGTTTTTGTGCGGCGTGCAACCTTTGAGTGAGAGGAGCTACTATGAGAAGGCTCTGAAACATCTCACAGCCGGAAGAGCCAGATTGGAAGGATTGGCTGGGGGATACAACCCCGAGTAGGCTGAAAAGTATCGCGATAGCGGTTGCCATTCTCTCGTCTCTGTCGACGCCTTTCCTGGCTCCGCTCCTCTCTGGCCCGAACCCCGGCACTCTATACTATGATGGCTGGCGGTCGTATCAAGCCTCTATGATCGTGGTCTTCCATGATTACGGGGATTACGCTACTATCAGCCGGTTGATCAATGAGACTGGTGTCCCTGCCGCCTTGGCTTGGAATCGGATCGAGGCTGCTGTCCCCATCAATTCGAGTTGGCCCAAGGAATTACAGGAGTCCGTGGCGAGGCGCAACTCGTTGGTCGAGTTCTGGTCTCTAGGAGTTCTAACCCCTCCTAAAAGGCGGGAATTGAGGATTTTGTGACCTTCACAGAGCGGTATGTGGATGAGAAACTACCTCGGCACTTTTCAACAGCAGATGCCGTAATACTCAGTATTTTAGCCGGTTCAGAGGTGGAAGCGGTGTGCGTCATCGGGCAGCCTCCCGCATACCTGCATGGTTGACCACTCTACTTGGAAGAACGTAGTTGAGCAGACTCCCAGAACATACCATATCTCAGCAAGAAAGCCTGCACACGACCTTGAGCGTGCGGCAAACCATCATCGAAATGTTCGCCATTCGAAGTGGAGGATAGAAGCCGTGAGGAAAGTGAAGCCTATCATCAACGACAAAGCTTTCGGCATGAAATTCATTATCTAAGCTATATACCTACGACATGCTGAGTGAACATTGTTCTGCAGGTTTGGGGACGAGAGGAGAATGGATATACAGGGCCTACTCGTAGGGAAGAAAAGCCCCCTCATCGTTCTGTCCCTGGCCGGCAGTTGTTGTTATCACGTATTTCTCGCAATCACCTACGGAGGCTTTCCACTTGATTACTACCCAGACGAACTACAGCTACTCTCCACAGGTCTGTACCTAGTCAACGCAGGAGAGAAAGTGTTTCCCCAAATCGTACTCTCAGACAAGACATTGATGGTCCCCCTGTTCGAGGGAATCCTTTACAAGGTCCTCGGCTTTCCAAACTTTCTGTACTTTCTATGTATCTGGGATATTCTTACAGTAGTCCTTTTACTATTATTCTCGTACAGACTTGGAAGTCTGTATTTCGATGACGAGTGGACGGGGATTACCGCAGCAATTCTGTTCGCGTTCAATTGGCACATCGGGTGGTATGCACACCGCCTAATGGGAGATGTCATGATGACTGCCTTCGAGTTCGCGGCTCTCACTTTCTACCTTGAATACTGCAAAAGCAAGAGGACTAGGAGCCTGCTTCTGTGCGGCTTAACTAGCGCGCTGGCTCTTTGGACAAAGGAATCCGCACTATACTTGTTGCCATTCCTCTTTGTATCTCTCTTCATCGAAAAGAGGTCTCAAGTTAAGTGGCGATGGATGGCTACCGGCTTCCTGCTCGGATTCTGCCCCTTTGCGGTTGTTTCCCTACTAAGATACGGGAATCCAATCATGCCATTCATGCTCAGACTTCAACAATCCACGATGTGGGGAGAGATCAAGTTCAACTTCTTCTATATTCAAGCCCTTCCCGCATCAATCGGTGTGTTCACAGTCCTCCTATACATAGACAGCTTCATCAGGTTGCTAAAGCAAAAGAAGCTCGTTCTACCCCTGGCTTCGCTGCTCAGCCTTTCAGTCTATCTCTTCCTACATCCAACTGGAACACGTGACCTGTATCTAGTTCACTACACACCATTCTTCATACTTGCGTCGGCTCCATCTCTCAGGAAGACAGTGGCTTCTTGCCTGGAAAGGTATGGTCTGAAAGGAATACTAGTTATGGCCGTCGTGGTTCTGTTCACAAACGTGTCTCCCCGAAGCGAAGATCCTTACACCTGGATCTCCCTGCATCAGAGAATGATGCAGATCGACAAATACGGAAGCATAGGAAAACTGATCGCACCCGGATAGTTAGGTCAAATGCGGCAAGCTGCAGGAGAAAATGTAGTCCTAAAAATGTTAGGCTACCCATGAGTCCTTGTTCATCGACCTGACCAAGCTCCTCCTCGACGAGCTCATGAAGCCCCAAATGGGATCAAACCTTTACACTTACTTGATTAGTTGCTCTTCATGGAAAAGTGTGGCAAAAAGAAACTTAAGACCTAACCACGGTCTGACCCCGAAGGACAAGAGAGCTTGAAACCAGCCGCATCGCGCAGAGGCACAGCAACCCTTGAAAGCCTTTTCGATCTTCCTCGGACTAGAACAACCGAAAGCAGATGGTTGGGCTGAAAGTCCCATTCTCCATAGCTAGAGCGAGCTATACGGAGTCCCACTCATTAAAGCTACAGCTCATCAGCGAGAAATACGGGATGAACGCTGCGGTGGCCAACGAGAAGGGAAGGAAACGTCTATACCGAGCGTCGACTTCCATAGGGAACCCCATTCTGCTCTCCATTTTGCTGCCTTTAGTCCCACCACCGCCATTGAAGGTCAACCAGCAACCTCGACATGGGCGGAACCCCGGAGCCGCTTGAGCCTACACATATCGGCGCCTCAAAGCCGCTCGTACTAATCCCGAAAAGAGCCCAATAGACAGAACAAGACCCTGAAAGAGCTGGAGAGCAGGGATGAGAAGTGACTCCACTATCTTTCCTGTGTTCTTGATGCTCAAAGCCGCCTTCCAGAAGGGGTAGACCGAAAGAAGGAGGATACCAAAAAGAGAGATCGGCAGAAGGGGTCTCCAGAGGAGGCTCGGAACGACGCCGACAAGGACCAGCGGGTGAAGGACTGCGTACGCGACCCTCACCCACGCGCTCCGATTCTTCTTCAAGTAGCCCAAGAGGGTATTCCCATACCAAAGCTCACGCTTGACAAGCTCTCTGAGGCTCCTTACCTCCGCCCCGATCTGAACCGGGTCCTTCGTGTAAGCCAGTTTGGCGCGTCTCTCGAAGACTCTAGTGGCTAGATCGACGTCCTCACCGAATCCTAGCTTAGGGTCGAACCCGTCGACCTCGAGAAAAATCGCCTTCCGGTACGCCTCGGGGAGTCTGCCGTGTCTTCGAAGCCGGTGGCCGTAGTGGCTCAGTGTTAAGGATCGTTCAAGGAAGGAAGCCGTTGGGATCAACGCGTAGGAACTGGCCAAAACCGCTTGGACCTCCGAGTCCTCGAACGGCTCAACCAGATTCCGTATGAAATGAGTGTCAGGCGTCCTTGAGTCGGCATCCCTGAAGATCAAGACCTCACCCGAAGATGCCTTGGCCCCGATGTTCCGTGCGTTTCCTGGACCCTTCCTCTCGCCCTCGAAAAACAGCTTGATCTTCGAGCTCCTTTCCATGAACGTCTTGACAAGATAAACTGTCTTATCCGCGGACCCACCGTCCACGACTATGATCTCAAGGCTAACGTAGTCCTGAGCTAGGAGATCTGCTAGACACTCGGGGATATCCCGCTCCTCGTTATAGCAAGCGATGACAACAGATGCTTGAAGCATCGCACCGCCACTAACTAATGGTTATGCGTGTTCCCTGCAGCCCCGCCACAAAATCGGTGGAAGTCTCATTCTAGATACCATTTCTTTAGGGAGATCGCACCTATTCAAAAGGCTTGCAGCAAGAACTACTGGGATTCAGGATGCCCCCGAAGCTGTTGCCGAAAACTCCTCACCCTAGCCAGAGTTCTCCTCCTCGGCACGAGCATCACCAACGGCGTAACGCGTGCAACCAAAGAAAACGTGACCCCCACTCCTAAGCGCGAATGCTTGACCTCGACCACCAACTAGTGCACACCAACGCCGACGAAGACGCGAAGAAGATTTATCATCAGCACAAAAAGTCCTTGTCTCCTACCCATCTACGCTGACGTGCCAACTTGAAAAGAAGACCATAATAATCGAGACGAACTACTTTTGAGGAGCGGAAAACCTGACCCCCAGCTGGTTCGACGTATGTCGCAAACTCCTGAGATCGGTTTCCTCTAACCGACCTCCAGACTGGGAAGGAAAGGAAACGGCTGATGCGATCGTGGGCGTTTCCTCGAACTATTCGGGTGTCTTCCCACGATGCCGACCCAGCATGGGCTTCAGGTAAGCGTAGTACGCAACATAGACGCTAGCTCCCAGGAGAATGGTGTATTCTCCATAGGCTCGGTATAGACCTCTAAGCAACCCAACGCCAGGCACATAAAACCAAAGTCCAGACAACTCCAACGAACTCGCATCAACAACCATTCTCTCACGCCACGCTTCAACATCCACTTCCCTCACGCTCGTCCCCCACGCCTTTGAAAGCTCATTTCCGAGCTGCGACGGAGTCAGCCCCTCAACCCTAGACCGGTCATAGAGATCCCGCTCCCAATCCTCGACTGGATGAGACATCACCACATAGGTCCTCACCCAGGGCGATGCCCTCCCAATCTGGCCTTCACTCGCTTCCAGTTGAGAGACAGCCATGTCATGCGAAACAACAAGAAGACACGCAAGTACGCCTAGACAAAGGATTGATACAAAGGCTGACTTTCGAGAAATGCCCCTCGGTTTCCGAGACAAGACTTTTCCATCCATACTGGCGCTGCTCGTCCAGTTTTTCCTTCAGTTTTTCCGGTTTAAACCCCTTTTCGTCGGGTCACCACGCCTTTCCAATGCACTTCTCATCTTTCTTCTGAAACCGTACGAGCTTTGCGAGGCTTTCAGTAGCTTCAACCCTCGTCCTCAACCTAGTCGAAGCCAAACGTTTTGACTGTGAGTACTAAGAAAATGTCGCTCCTTTCAGAATCTCAACCAGCCCAAAGACCTATGAAAAAGCGCCGTCTCATTTATAAGAACGAAGAAAATATGTCTTCCCAATTCCGAGTAGGCTCAGGTTAGACTAGGATGAAGAAGATTTTTGAGAAGATAGTGCCCGGGGACCACCAAATAACCGTCGAAACCATAGGAGAGGCAAACCTCTTCAAGATGATCTTCAAAGCGGCCCTCGCGTACAGGCGCACAATGAAGTACACGCTGGGCAGACACGGCTTCAAGTCCCTGTACAGCTTTCTATACACGAAAACGTTCGTACCCACTGGCGAGGGCTCAGGAGAGCTAGCCATGTACCTCGCCGGTCCACTGATACGCAGGTTCCCACAGCTCTCACCATACCCAAGATACATGGAACTGGAGATCACAACCCGATGCAACAAGCGCTGCACCATCTGCGAGCACACCTACTGGAAAGAGCCCTCGGTCGACCTCACCTACGACCAGTTCGAACAGATCACCGACCAGTTTCCCGACCTCAAGTGGGTCAACCTCACCGGAGAGGGCGACGCCTTCCTAAACAAGGACTACCTCAACATGATCCGACACCTGAAGGAACGGGACGTAGCTGTCTACCTCGTCGACAGCTTCAACCTAATCACCAAGGACATCGCCCTCGAACTGGTCCGACTGGGCGTGGACGGAGTATATATAAGCTTCGACGCGGCGACAAAGCAAACCTACGAGAGGATAAAAGTAGGATGCCGCTATGAGGAGACACTCCAAAACATAAAGAACCTAATAGAAGCAAAGAGAGCCCTAAACTCACCTATCCCTGAAGTATGCTTCCGATACGTCATCAACAAGCTGAACATCAACGAAACAGCCGATTTCGTCCGCCTCATACGCAAGCTAGCCCCCCGCCAAGACTGGGGCGACGGGAGCAAGATCCACTTCGTCGGACTACTCGCCTTCCCTGAGATACAACACCTATACGTCCCAGAGATATCACCAAACGTTATGAGTGAAACCATAAAAGCCGCCGAGGAAAACCCCGACAGCCTCCCAATAGTCTTCGCCCACACAGAGCCCGAAAGATTCCCGAGCATCAACAAGTGCCTAGCCTGGATGGAACCGTACATAATGATGGGCGGCTACGCGCTCCCATGCTGCGCGGTTCTGATGAGCAACAAGAGATCGTGGCTCCGAGAACATGCCCTCGGAAACGTCCTCAAGCAAGACTTCAGAGACGTCTGGAATGACCCCCGCTACCAGCTCTTCCGCCACACCGTGAACAAGCCGGACGCTCCGGTTCCTCTCCTGTGTAAGGGCTGCCGAAGCTATGAGACAAGGGAAAGGGAGGAACGCTTCGGAGTGGACCCGTCCCTTTGAAGATCCTGATAGTACACTCCCACATGGACCTCTACGGCGGAGCCGAGACCCTTGTAGTCCAACTGGCGAGATACCTTGAGAGGAAAGGAGTCGACAACACCATACTGGCACTCTCCTCCGCCCCCCACCAAGAATACAAGGGTCTAAACATAATAACACCCCCAAAAGGGCACTCAATCAGCTATCGGATCAGGAGCGAGAAGCTCTCACACGTGTCAGAGATCATCAAGACCACGATCATCCTCAGAAACCTTGTCTCGCGCTACATCAACGACTTCGATGTGGTCAACCCCCACAACTTCCCGTCCGTGTGGGCGATCCCACCAGGCAGAAAGCGGACGGTGTGGATGTGCAACGAGATCCCCGACCTGTGGCACAGCCTAAACCCCTCCCTGGTCGTCAAGGGAATAGTGGACCTCGGCAGGCTTGCCGACAGGTGGATCGTCAACCGGAGAGTCGACAAAGCCGTCGTCTCGGACAGTACAAACGCCCAACACTTCCAGAAGCGCTACGGCTTACGACCCCAAGTAATCCCCTACGGAATCGAGGGATCGTTCTTCGCCCAGAAGCCCGCAAGAGAGGAAGAGGATTACATCAGGAGCAGATACGGCCTGGGATCCGATGGATTCCATATAGTACACGCCGGAATGATCTCCCCATCCAAGAACCAGTTCGAAACGATCAAAGCAACCGAAAAGCTGCGAGAGAGGAGCCCGAAAGTCAGAGCCATCCTCGCAGGCTACAAGGACACAAGCCGCTACGCCTCCTTTCTAGAAGAGTACGCTAGGAAAAAGGAGCTAGGTGACAGCATCATCTTTACCGGGCACCTTAGCAAACAGAACCTCCGGGCGCTCTACCACGTGTCACACGTAGCGGTCCTCCCGGGAAGAGGCCAAGGCTCGTGGCTCAGCCCATTCGAAGCCCTCGCCACAGGAAGACCGATCATAGTCTCCTCAAAGCTGACCTGTTCAACACTGATAAAAGAAAAGGACCTGGGAATCGTATCCGACTCACTGGAGAGTGCCCTCTTGGACGTACACGATCGATACAAGTATCACCTGGACAAAGCTCGCAAAGGACAAGAATTCGTGCTCAAAGAGCTCACATGGGACCGTTTCTGCGAAAGATTCCAGAAGATCCTCCACTCGGTTCGCTAGAGATCCACGAGTGACAGAATAGCTTCGGACAAGTTCTCGGACAGAGGACTAACTAGGCTCCGAACCCCATCAGGATTCTACTCCAAGAAGCCGCTAGCAAAACATAAGAACAGTGAGATGGGGATATTCTTGAACCGAGCCACCATACGAACTCTCAACTGAGGAGAACGACGATCATGAAGATCCTAGTCACTGGAGGAGCAGGTTTCCTCGGAAGTCACGCTTGTGAGTTTTATGCGAGGCAAGGCGATGAGGTCACAGCATTCGACAACCTTACGAAGCACGAACTCAAACGGACAGGCTACGATGCCAACGCCGCCCGAGAGCACGTCCTGAACTTCTTGAGAGACCTCAAAGTCCACACGGTCAAAGGAGACATCAGAAAGAGAGACGATCTCGAAAAGGCTTCGAAGGACTGCGACTACATAATCCACACCGCCGCCCAGCCCGCCATGACCATCAGTGTCGAGATGCCTGAGTTCGACCTCATGACAAACGTCGTGGGCACGTTCAACGTCCTAGAAGCCGCAAGGAAGCACGATATACCCGTCGTCTCCTGCTCTACCATACACGTGTACGGCAACAAGATCAACGAAAACCTCAAGGAGGGAGAGACCCGGCTGATCCGTGAGCCACCAAGCATCAGCGAGAGCCACCCAACCATGGAGGGCACCACAACACCGCTCCACGCCTCAAAGAGGACGGCGGAGCTCTACGTCCAGACCTTCATCGACACCTACGGGCTGAAGGCAGCGTCCTTCCGCCTGACAGGCCTTTACGGTCCGAGACAGTTCGGAGGGGAGGACCACGGCTGGGTCGCAAACTTCACGATCAGAACGATCCTGGAAAGACCGATCACTCTCTTCGGAACCGGAAAACAGGTCAGGGACATACTGTACGCTACCGACGCCGTCAGAGCATTCGACGCCTTCTACAGAGCAAGGATACCTGGAACCTACAACATTGGAGGAGGAACCGAGCGCGCGATCTCCCTCATAGAATGCATCAGGCTCATAGAGAAGATAACGAAGAAGAAAGCTGAAATCAAATACGCACCCAAAAGAGCAGGCGACCTGTGGTACTTCGTGTGCGATACAACCAAGGCAAGGGAAGAGCTCGGCTGGAAGCCTGAAACAACCAACAGTCAAGGCGTACTACAACTCGCCAAGTGGGTGGAGAGCAACATAGAGATTTTTAGAGGCAAGGTCGCATGAAGGCGCTGATCCTAGCCGGCGGAAGAGGAAAAAGATTCGGAAACGTGACAGACTCGATCAACAAGTGCATGCTCGAAGTCGGTGGGAAGCCCGCCCTCGAGTACAACATCGCCAGAGCAATCGAGATCGACGAGATCGACGAAACCGTGATCGTCGTCGGGCACAGAGCCGAAGACATCATCAACAGATACGGAACGCGGTACCACGACAAGAGGATCAGATACGTGATCCAGTGGGAACAGAAAGGCCTGGTTCACGCGATAGAATGCGCCGAACCCGCGATAGGAAAGGATGACTTCTTCCTGCTATTGGGCGATGAAGTTCTCGCAAATAGCCGACACAAAAAGATGCTCAAAGAATTCAAGGAGGAGGACCTCTTCGGAATATGCGGTGTCACATTTCAAAAAGACAAAAGTAGGATAGGCAGAACGTATACGGTGCTAGTCAACGATGACCATAGGATCTTCAGACTAATAGAAAAACCTCGAACGGCACTGAGCAACTGGCAGGGAACTGGACACTGCATCTTCAAAAACGAGATTCTTTCCTACATACCCAGAACGCCGATCCATCCCGAGAGGAGCGAGAGAGAGCTCCCCGATCTGATCCAGTGCGCCGTTGACGATGGACGATTGGTGAAGATATTCGATATCTGCGACGAATACACCAACATAAACTCGAAAGAAGACCTAATCGAGGCAGAGCAAATGATCAGGCGACCGCGAGCCTAGAGTGGGCGGGGTCTAGCCTGTGCTTTGCTTTTGGAACAACAACCTATCGAAAATATGAAAAGCCAAGAAACCAAACCGAACAAGTCCGTGAAATCCCCTATCCCCAACGAATAAAGAGCACCCGCTGGTCAGGGCAGACACGCCAATTGATAGTCCGACCTACAGAAGTTTAACGGCAACACCAAAACACCCGATGCTGGCGGACCACTCGGACGAATTGTGGCGCGATCACAGTAAATAGGAGGAAGAACCCGAAAACCAGAAGGCCAGTAACAACACAGCCCAAGACTAACGAAAGGGAGCAGTTCGCGTTTGACTCATCGAATCAGAACTTCAAACCTAGCAAAGCATTGCCTGAACTCCACGATAATCATTGCCGTCGCATTAGTTACTTTGAGCCGTTTCATCACAGCTCCAGCAGACTACGCCCCAAACGGCCAAGACATAACCTACGCAGAGCCAGGCTGGATCTTCTACGAGCGATATCTCAGATCGTCAATACTTGAGAAGGGCACGGTTCCACTCTGGCTCAGAACTCGATACTCGGGCTACATCTACGTGGGCGATCCACAAGTTTCAACCTACTATATCTCAAGCGTTGTACTTGTTCTCTCCCCCAATGAGCTACTAGGCATAAGATACAACATTGTTCTCCACATGATCATGTCAGGTCTGTTCATGTACGTGCTAATGAACGTCTGGAAGCAACGACATGAAGCGTCAATCATCGGAGCCATCGGGTACATGCTAAGCGGCTTCTTCATCTCACGGGTCTTCGCGGGACATCTACCCATGATCTACGCGTACCCCTGGATGCCTTTAGTTTTGGCCTCTTTTGATCTATCATATGAGAGAAACTCGGCCAAATACGCCACGCTGACAGCCTTCTCACTCTTTATGCAGATACTCTCAGGCGGATATGTGATCTTCGTCTACTCGTCGCTGCTTCTCGGAGTTTACGCTATTCACAAGCTACTGGTAAGACTCGTGTCCCTACACCGCAACCTAAGAACGGTTCTCAAACAAGTCGGTCAAACCGCAAAGCTACTGGCTGTGATCGTAGCGCTCACCTTAGGCATGGCCGCCCTCAAAATCGTGCCGGTGGTGGAGGAGATGGCGTACACTGGCCGAGGCACGCTCTTAGAGACCAGCGCCATCCTAAAAGGGCACGTCTCCTCATGGAGTCAGCTACAGGAACTGTTTACCTACGACGGTCACGGATCTCCGATCTACCCCTACGCTGCCTTTCCAAAGTGGGGAGTATGGGCATGGTGGGAGTATTGGTTCTACCTCGGACCACTGACTATCATTCTGGGTATACTAGGCATCTCACAAGTCCGGCGAAACCCAACAACTGCTTTTCTAGTCCTCTCAACAGTGATCTCGATACTTCTAGCGCGCGGTTTGCTTATTGAGCCCCTTGTCCGGCTAATGCCCTTCGCTGCGCTAATACACGTCCCCAGCCGATTCCTAGTGATCACACAACTAACGATCCCAGCGCTCGCGACAACGGCTGTAACGGCCGCCCAAAATCTCTGGGAAGACAAGACTCGGCGCAGCAGACACACAGCCAGCCTGCGACTATGGCACGCGAGCAAGCTGATCGCCTACGGCTTGACACTCATCCTGATCATGGACCTGATACCAAGAGCAAACAGCCTGATCTGGACAGTCCCGATGGGGCAGGAAAACACCCCAGCCATGCAGTTCATGAGAAGCGCGTCATCAAATGAGACCTACAGAATCCACACATCAGAACAGCATTACGTAATCGGCTACTCAGGGAGCGGATTTGAGATGACGAGAGAACTCGGATGGGAGTTTGCCATTCAGATCTACGTTACATACCTTGAGGCGGCAGAGTCCGGAGCGTACAAGATGTTTGGTCCACTCAACACGAAGTACGTGGTTTCAAGCTCTGAGATAAGCAACCCAGACTGTCTCCACCTCGAAAGGGTGTTTCCAGACAACACACGCGTATACCTCAACACCCTTTACATGAGCAGGCTCTGGACCGCCCAAAGGGCTATACTCATCATAAGCAACGACAGAACCTTCTGGGAAAACGAGGCGATCGGATTGCTAAAGAGTGCACCATTAAACCCGCAGAGATCACTTCTAGTCCGCGGAGAATTTGTCGACGATTTCACGCCGGACATGCTTCGAAAGTTCGACGTGATCTATCTGCCAAGCACAACATCTCCTCCCGCAAGAAGCCCGTCGAAAGCCAAGGAATTGCTAACTCAGTATTCAGGAAGCGGAGGAATCATCTTGGAATCTGGACAGCCGATCCCAGAAGATGTGTGGGCGAGGCTGAACAGCGGGGATACACCTCCTCAACCAAGAATAACTGATTACAAGCCAAACTGGCTTGAGGCGTCGGTAACCCTTGAGAAGCCGGCATTCCTCTTCGTAAGTGAGGTGTTCATTCCGGGATGGCACCTATACGTAAATGGCCAGGAAGCTCCGATCTACCAAATGGACGACATCTTCTTTGGGACGATGCTCGAAGAAGGGGAATACCGCTTGAGGGTGGAGTTCAACCCCGCATCTTTCAAAATCGGATCTGCTATCACGGGGATAACCCTGCTCGCTCTAGTGTCTGTAGCAGTCTTTGATTTGAGAAAATTTCTCAAGAATAAGAAAGCGTTATAATCATTCGCGCTTCTGATAGGGACGACCCGCTGCCCCACCCAGCGGTTTGGGGGTGGGCTAGGGTGGTGGGGTCGAATTTGATGGTGTGGGCTGCCCCTGAGTATGGGAACCTCGCGGGAGCCGGGGAGGGGGCTCCCCTGTTTTTCAGAAGTCCTAATATACCCAAGGTTGTACGTCCCCTCAAGGGGTTCTTGGAAGCTGAACTCCCAACAGGTGCGCCATCACCCGGTTTACGCGTTCTCCACTTTGGACAGCGCCTATGTTTAGAACTCCCACAACATCTCGGTGTGCCTCGACCTTGCATGCCTTGCACTTCAGGAGTCTTCCGTATCTGGTTACTTCTTTGCCTCCGCACCACGGGCACTGGCTGCTCGTCCCTCGCTCATTCACTTCTTTAACTGATATACCATACTCTTCAGCGACTTCTCTGATGCGTTGTGTAAGATAGCGATAGTGCCAGAAGCTCTGTATCATCATGCCTGTTTTTCGTCTGACTCTGGCTGTTCGAATGCCTTTGAGATCTCCGATGAAGATCTCTGAAAACCTTTCTGCCACAGCCCTTCGATAGCCCTTCGTATGGCCGTGTTCACATATTGCTTGAACCGTAGGGCGCGTCGTCTAGTCAAAATCTGGGTGCGCCTAGTGGTCTTTCTGCCATTTAGTTTCGCCGCTGTCGACTGCAACCCACTCATCCGGTGTGAGAGATACCACCAATCCGCAAGCGCTGGTCTCCCGCTGTAGGCTAGAGCTTGCCTCTCCTCATCCACGACTACGGTCATCAGGTTGAGTATGCCAAGATCCATGTAGGCCCTCTTGTCGGAGAGCGGTTGATGGAGAGGCTCGACCTCCACCGTTTGCTTGGCGTACCACTTGCCTTTGACTTGGTCATAGATGAGCGTGAGCATACCTTGCCTCTTCCAGCTTGCCCACTTGGGCTGTCCTTTCCATTTCACTCGGAGTTTCTTCGGGAGCTTCAACAAATTCGCGTCAAACTTGTAACAATTCCCCAACACCAGAATCAGTAGTTTACGTCGCCCAGTCGCGCGGTCTTTCCAGTAGCCCGGGGGTTTGACTGTTTGGGTTTGAGAAGAGATTTTTTTCTTGGCCGCCCTGAGTCTAAGCAACGCGAAGTAAGATTTCCAAGCCTTGATACTTTTATGTTCTATCTGCTGGGCTATTATGGATGATTCAATGACGTTCTTGTACTTGTAATAAAGGTCTTTATTGGTATGCCAGTCGATCTCGCCTCGTTTGAAGAGAGACTGTCTTCTGCGGTAGTTGATTTCATTCTTGACTTGGCTCGTCATGTTCTTGACGAACGTGATGAGATAGCGCTTAAGAGGGTCATTCCGAGATGAATTGAATTGAAAGGATGACTAAATGAATGGGCTGGATCAGGTCTGGGTGTTGCTGCTGTGGCTTTGGGGTGAGCTGCTGAGCCTCGGCGTGGCTATCCGAGATGCTATTGTTCCGCATCTCCAGGTCTTCACGCTCGTGGTGGTTGGGGCTTTTCTAGTTGTCACACTGGGGCTTCTTGTCAGGTACGCTTGGGCTCCTCGCGCCTTCAAGCTGCTTCGGGGGGGCTCTGGTCGGCTCTGGGGCCTGGCTGTGCGGCTGTTGCGGCTCGCTGGGCTCACGATATTCAGCATAGTCGTCTTCGCTACCGCCTACGCGCTGGTCTGCCTCACCATCTTCTTCTTCCTGCTTGGGGTTCTGGGACTACAGCAGCGGAACTGGGCTGCCTACGCTCTGGTCGCGTTGCTTACGGCTTACGCGGTCTTCGGTTGGAAGCAGCTGAAGAAGATAGTGGAGAGAATTGCTCCCTCGTCTGATCCAACCGTGACTGTTGAGGAGTCGGAGTGGCTGGGCTGGCTCGGCTTGGGATGAGCGGATTGGATGTCAAGAAGATCTTGACTCGGAAGAGGCTCGTTGTCTTGGGAGCGTCTCTGGCAGTCCTCGTCCTGCTCGTTGTCTCGCATGGGCTTGCCATCGCCCAGCTGGAGGAGAGTGAGGGCGGGATTGCTAGGGCGTCGCCTTGGGTGAGGCCCTACCTGGTGATGTCTCATCCGGTCGAGGACTGGGAGAGGGATCTATATGATCAGTTTAAGGTTGAGGATGTGCGGACAACACATGCCTTGGCGTCAGCTCGGGTCGGGGATGAACTCGCGAGAAGGTGGGGAGTATGTCTTCTCAAGGGAGATATTGAATTATGGTGTGAGAGGATGAGCTTTGATGCCAATCTGCAAGAGTTGTTTGGTTTTTGGTTCTATGTGCCTAATGTTGGACTGCTTAGAAGCTTGAACAGAGCGTACGGGGAGTATTCTATCATTTTGGCGGTAGGAGTCTGCGCATACTTTGCGTATCTAAGACCTCTTCTGCGTCATGGCGCCAATTCTTCTACCAAAAGCATAGATGCGATTAGCCTCAGAAGGCATAGCTTGAACATCGCGGTAATCGTTTTTGCAGCTCTGATCACCTTCAGTTGCCTCATAATGGATCCAGCCAACAGGGTGGTCAATAGTGGAGACATAAGCCGCGTAGAGCCTGGCTGGGACTTTTATGAGTGGTTTCTAAGATCGTCGATACTCACGGAAAATACAATTCCGCTGTGGATTAGGTATCGTTTTTCGGGGCAAATCTATGCAGGCGACCCGCAGACTTCCACTTACTATATCTCAACAGTTGTGTCAATTCTCTCTTCAAATGAGTTTCTGGCTATAAGGTATAACATCGTGCTTCATGCGATCATGTCAGGGCTCTTCATGTATGTATTAATGAGCGTTTGGAAGCAGCATCCAGAGGCTTCTCTGATCGGAGCAATCGGGTACATGCTGAGCGGCTTTTTCTTCGCACAGGTCAACATAGGGCATCTGCCCTTGATCTACGGGTACGCTTGGATGCCCTTGACACTTGCTTCTTTCGAGTTGGCGTATGAGCGGAATTCGAACCGATACGCAATGTTAACCGGTTTCTCACTCTCTATGCAACTGCTCTCGGGTGGATTCATATTCTTTCTCTACTCGTTTCTTCTCCTTGTAATCTACACGATTCATAAGTTGCTGGTGAGGCTTCCCAAGACAAGAAAACCCATCAAAGAAATGGTTCAAATCGGAAAGCTACTGTCTGTAATTGCTGTGTTCACTCTTGGCATCGCGGCGATCAAGATCTTGCCCGTAATTGAAGAGATGCCGTATGCGGGCAGGGGAACACCATTCGAACTCAGCGCTATTTTGGAAGAACGGGTGCCCTCATGGACGATACTTCAGGAGCTGTTCACGTACAATAGAACGCCGAACTTCCCCAAGCCCCCAGCGTGGGGATTATATGAGGGGTATGAGTACTGGAATTATCTCGGAGTGTTCTTGCTGATTTTGGGTGTCTTGGGCATCTTTCAGGTTAGGCGAGATCCAACACCAGCCTTCCTCATCCTTTCAACAGCGATTTCAATATTCTTGGCGTTGGGCACACTGGTAGAACCTCTCCTTCGTTTGGTGCCTCTTTTCGGATTTATACACTATCCCGGACGCTTCTTGGGGATTACATCCCTGACGATACCGGCGCTTGCGACGATGGCTGTGACAGCCATTGAAAGGAGGTTTTGCGAAGGCAAGCGTAGGTACATGGGGTACATGGGCAAGTTGATCGCTTACGGTTTGGTTCTCGTCTTGGTCATAGATCTCTCGTCAACTGGACTTAGCCTGATAGGGACATCCCCTGCGGAGCATCCGATGACTCCTGTCATGCAGTTCATGAGACAAGAATCGCCCGACGAGGTCTACAGAGTCCACCCGGCTGATTTCCCTTCCACTGACTTCGACTATGCGAGGAATGGGTTTGAGCTGACAGGCGGACAGGGGGGAGAGTTCAGTCTCCGAGCCTATCACAAATACATCCAGATAGCAGAGTCCGGGGTGTACAAGGTTCTTGCGCCACTCAACGTGAAATACGTGCTCTCTAAGTCTGAAATCCATGACCAAAGTCATTTATTACTGTTGAAGATGATCTCAACAGACAACACCTTTGTCTATCTTAACACCATGTACCTGAACAGACTGTGGGTGACCGATAATGCCATACTGATCGTGGGTGACCAAGATTTCTGGGAAAGCGAAGCGATCGCATTATTGATGAACCCATCCCTAAACCCGCAGAAAGTACTTCTAGTCCGAGGGGAATTCGTCGACGATTTCGCATTAGATACACTTCAAAAGTTTGACATGATCTACCTACCAAGTACAGTATCTTCAGTCGCCCGAAATCCGTCCAAAGCCGAGGAGTTGCTGGCGCAGTATTCAGCGGGTGGAGGAATCATTTTGGAACCTCAGCAACCAATACTTGAAAGCGTATGGACAGGGCTGAACAGCGGGGATACGCCTCCTCAACCAAGAATAACCGAGTACGAGCCGAACTGGCTTGAGGCGTCGGTAACCCTTGAGAAGCCAGCGTTCCTCTTCATAAGCGAGGCGTTCATCCCGGGGTGGCACCTGTACGTGAACGGTCAAGAAGCCCCGATTTATCAGATGGACGACATCTTCTTCGGAGCCATCCTGAGCGAGGGGACATACAGCCTGAGGGTAGAGTTCAACCCCACATCTTACCAGATAGGATTCGCAATTACAGGCGTAACATTCTTTACCCTAACATTCTTGATCATCCGAGAGCTATGGACACCGAGTCTAAAAACCCGAAGAACACGTCCAAACAGTAAGAAGACTGACGATCAAACCCTCACGGGATGAAACTCAGAAAACAGACTTGAAAGAGGGCAGCCTGATGCATAGCCTAGCAAGGGATTGGCGCAAACTCGTCCCAGTAAAGACGATTGTATTTCTCGCCGTCGTCGCCTTGTGCCTCCTAGAACTAAACTCCATCGGGCAGAAGTTCCTGCAACAGAGCCTCGGGGACATCTACAACGCCTCTGAGCAGGGGAAACCGTTCGTGGACCTGTACAACCCGGTCACGCCCTGGGAGAGGGAGCTCTATGAAAAGCGCATGCTAAAGGGATTGACGATCCCGGAGCTTGGGCTAGAACTCTCAAGAACATGGAACATCAGCCCCCTCGAGAAGGACGTAGTCGCTTGGATAGCGAGAATGAAGATCTACGCGAACTTCCTCGACATCTTCGGGTTCCTGCTCTACTTCCCGGGCCCGATGTGGTTCAGAGTTTTATGGGAGCTCTACGGCGAGACGGCCCTACTCCTGATCACAATTGTGTTCGTGGCTTCGCGCACAAAGAACATCCACCTCCGCTATGCGGCGGTGATCGCAATCGCGGGGCTCGCCGTCCTCAATAACCTGATATCGGCGCCTGCCAGGCACTCCGTCCTCGGCGGCGACATCACCGTGGTTCCAGCGGCTTGGAACTTCCACGAGTGGTACTTGAGAGAGTCCATCGTAAAGTGGCAGGAGATCCCATTGTGGTACCGGTACAGATACGCGGGAGCCCCATACCTCGGTGATCCACAGATGATCGTCTTCTACCCGTCCACGATCATACTAGCCCTGGCCCCGAACGAGATGGTCGGGATAAGATACGCGATAGTGCTGCACGTGATCATGTCGGGAGTAACCATGTACTTCCTCCTGAACGTATGGGGGCAGAAGCCCGAGGCCTCGCTCGTTGGCGGGATCGGCTACATGCTGGGCGGCTACACCTTCGCGAAGATCTGGGCGGGACACCTGACGTTTACATACCCGTACGCCTGGATTCCTCTGGTTCTAGCATTTCTCGAGCTCTCCCTCAGGCGCAGGAGCGTTAAGTACGCTGCCCTAGCCGGACTCTCTCTCGCAATGGAAGCGCAATCAGGCCTCATCATGGCGCTCTACACAGGTATCCTCCTAGCTCTCTATGGGCTGTACAACGTTGGCATAACACTCACACGACACACCGGGAAAACTCGAGAGTTGCTCAGGCATGCTAGGGAAGCTACAAAGGTCTCAGTGGTTTTCACGGTCTTCACCGTCCTTGTCTCAGCCTCTAAGATCCTGCCAACCTTGGAGGTCCTACCTTACTTGGACAGAGGCGCCCCATTGACTGAAAAGGAGCTGCTACGGGGTGTGATTCCGGATCTGAACCAGCTCATCCAGGTTTTCACCTTCCGGCCCAGGGGTCTGGAGAATCCCGACTGGGACTTCCCAGCGTGGGGAGTTGGACCATTTCCATACAACTGGGCCGAGTACTGGTCCTATGCTGGGGTGTTATTGCCGCTGGCGATCTGTGGTTTGCGGTTCGTCAGACGGAACAAGGTCGTGATTCTCCTTGCCGCCACAATGGTTCTTTCAGCACTCTGGTCCATGGGAACATTCTATACGCCGTTTATTCAAACCGTCCCATTTCTCACGTTCACCAGGGTTCCAAGTCGACTATTGGTCCTAGCCCAGTTTGCCTTTGCAGGCCTCGCGGCCACCACGGTGACCAACGTCCAAGCCTGGCTGGCTAATAAGGCTGATAGCAGTCATCGGATACTACGAAGACTAAAGCCTGACAAGGTATTCGCGCTTCTGGTGGTCATCATCGTGTTCACGGACCTTGCAACCGCTGGTGTGGGTCTGGTCAGAACTATGGACGTTATGTCAGATTTCACATTAGGAGCGGTTCATAGATTTGGACCGACCACGACCTCGGCTATGGAGTATATGATGCAGGATTCTGTGGGGGGCCCGTTCCGCGTTTACACGGTAAATCCTCCGAATGTGTACGCGTACTCGATCAACGGGTTGGAGACCACCTCTCTCTCATCTCATCCAGATCTTAGATTCCCGTCTTGGGACTTCTCCATCAACGCCTACTCTAGGTACCATCAGTTCGCGCAGAAGTCCCGATCGTACAAGATGATGGGAATGCTCAACGTCAAGTACGTCATCGCGGACACCCCCCAAGAAACAGGTCACGAGTTGGAACTCGTGAGATCCTACAGGGAAGAAGAATTCTTGTACTCAAACCGCTACTACATGAACAGAATCGAGTACGTCGAACACGGTCTGCTCATCGTATGCCCGGACGACAGCCTCTGGGAAAGTGTAGCCACGGACACCATTTTTAGGCAGGCGTTCGATCCAACCGGTCTCTCGATCATTCGCGGCAGATATCTGGACGAATTCACGCTGGACGACCTCAAAAGATTCAGCGCGATCCAGATCGCAGACGAGAGCGGCATCCCAGCGAACAACCCGAACAGGGCTGTGGAGCTTCTGGAAGAGTACGCTAACGACGGAGGCTTCGTCATCTGGACCACAGGAACCGTCCCGGACTCCCTGCTCGGGAAACTCGGGTCAAAATCAGGCACCGCTGAAGTCAACATAACCAGATACACCCCCAACAGTTTGGAGGCGACCGTGACGGCTGAGAACAGAGGATTCGCCCTCATAAGCGAAACATACATTCCAGGGTGGAAGGTCTATGTCAGCGGCAGGGAAGCTAAGGTCCTGCAGGTCAACGACATCTTCATTGGACTCCCACTCGACGCAGGGACGAACAGTCTAAGAGTCGTGTTTAAGCCGCAGAACTACGATCTTGGTGTAGCGTCAGCAATACTGGGCTTTGTCGGAGTTATAGCCCTGCTTTTGACAAGGCAGATCAAGGCTGTTCTCCGGAAGCTATCGGGCCCCACGCATCTGAAGGAGATTCGAGTCCAGAAGTCTCAAACGAATGTAACGAGATCGGCTTCATGTACTAGACATCTTTTGCTTGAGGCGTAACCCATACAAATTCTGAGCTCATTGCTCGTACACGTATGCGAAACAACTGTTCTGGGCTTCAGATCACGCTCCACGGATGATACTGGTAAGCTGTTCTCAGCTCCCATCAAATGCCAGTGCTAGGCTTTTCTTCACACCGTGATCCCTATTACCTTAACATTAGCTTATCATGAATCAGGGGAAGGAACTTCTGGGCCGATCGTTCGGACCGGAATTATTGATGGCTAATAAACGCAATGCTGTTTTGCTCAGGTTTCTTCTTAGGATAAATACCCTGGCAAGGTGTCCAAAAGCTCTAATGCAGACAAACTTGAACACTCATGCAAGGAATCGATCATTTAGCCCAACGACTAAACACCTTGCTGTACCACAGCAAACTCCTACAGATCATGTTCGCGTGTCTGCGGGAACAAATCAGAGAAGACGGAGCTTCCTGTCAGCCATTATCGCCTTGGTTCTTGTGTTTGGGTACTACACTGTCTTCATGTATCCGACCGGACTATCTCAGTTCAAATACTATACTGAAACAAGAGACCGGGCCTCTCCAGCCGCAAAGGACTATGTTGATTTGTCGAACCCGGTTCAAGACTGGGAGGTGGACCTAGCTCAGAGGTATAAGCCGGCGCGCTCTTATGCAAGAGAGTTAGGGTCCGAACTGAGTAGCAGGTGGGGAGTAAGTGTCGAAGAGGCTGACTTGATGGCTTGGATAGCTAGGATGGTGGTTTATGAAAACTTCCTAAACGTTTATGGTCTGTGGATTTACCTCCCAGGCCCGGCGTGGACAAGAACAGCGTGGTATAGATACGGAAATGGTATGGTAATTCTTGCGATCACTGTGCTCCTATGGTTGCGTCCCTTCTGGAACGCCCTTGAACGGCTTACCGCTGTCTTAAGAATTGTTGTAAAAGGGTTAACGCGCCGCATCCTAAGCATGAGAAATGAAAGCAGAGGATAGATAGACCCTGTTACGTTGCTCGATTGTTATCGAGGAACTCCATACTACGCCTGACAGAAACAAGCTGCCCAAGGGAGGAGAGTTAAGTAGTCCCAGCGTCGGGTGATGAAACCAATGATCGCCTCACTAGCGATATATCTGGCAATAATGTCTATCGGCGTTCTGACATCGCGCGTCCTCCTCCCTGATCTAGATATCAAAGAGAACCTACTCATCGGATCGTGTATCGGACTGGTTCTGGGAATATATGTAGGTGCAGTTACGGCGTATCTAGGACTTCTTAACACAGTCGGACTTTGGACATCACTTTTCGTTTGCGGAGTAATCGTATCAGTAATCGCGATTCGACAGGAACGAAAGAACGCGAAGACCGTTCCGACAGAGCACGACAACACCACCAGCGGCGAGACACTCGCGTTGATCACCGTTCTCGCCATTTCTTCTGCCATAAGGATTGCTCTTCAGTACTTCAGCGAACTCCCAATAGGTGCCGACCCCCCTTTTCACTGCCTAATCGCCGAGATCATAGTCATGAAGGGAGCAATACCTACGACATGGACCCCCTTCGAGCAAATTCCGCTAAACTACGCTTGGGGATCGCACATGTTGTTGGCGCTGGCAAACCTAACCACCGGCGACCCGATCCACCACGCATTTAGAGTTCTCCTTCTGATCTCAACATGCGCGTCCGTCTACGGCGTTTACCTGATCAGCCTGAAAGTTTTCGCCAACAAGATGGTGGCCCTATGGGGTGCCTTCGCCTACGGTTTTCTTTCAAACTTTGGAGGGCTCGATTACAACCGGTGGGGCGGACTTCCCAACGCCTTCGGCATGCTACTCTTGCTTGCGGCAATACTCATCTTCCTAGATGATAGGATAGGATTCGCACGAAGAACGCTGATCGGAGGCTTCGTTCTGAGCGGAATAGTTCTATCTCACGGTCACGCGATGCTCGTAGCTCTCCTGGTCTTCTCCTCTTACGCAGTCTTGTACACGTTAGCCTCGAGGAGCCTGAGGAATAGTGAACTTAGAGACATAGCCAGCATGATCGCAGCCGCTTTCTGCTTCTCCTCATTCTATTCCGTCCCACTCGTCCTGAAGATTCAGTCCTTTGGTGAAACGCTGGTGATCTGGCCGGAACCCTACATGAGCTTCATCGATTTTCCACGCGTGTTTGGAGAACTGCTTCTATTTTTCGCACTCTTCGGATTGGGCAGACTCCTCTCAGAGCCTAGCAGGGGCAAGACCTTCATTCTAGCTTGGATCATCGGGCTCCTCTACGGTTTCCTCGCCTGCGAGTACGGAATCAGATTCTATTACATATTAAGATTTCAACAATCCACGAGCGGCTTCACTCCATCTAGATTCCCAACAGATATGGCATACCCCTTGGCGATCGCCGCTGGAGCCGGGCTCATCTTCCTGTACAGGAAACTTGCCTATTTGGACGCATCGTTGCTGAGGAACTCACGACATCTGAAGAGCAACTTCAGATCTCTTTTCATCATAGGCTTGCTCGGCTACCCATACGCAATTCTGAGCTCTCAGTGGGGCTGGCAGTACGTACCGGCGCAAGCAATCGAGGCATGCAACTGGATTAAGATGAACACGCCCGAGAACAGCTTGATCGTCAATGACCCAGAAGCCCCGGGCGAGAGTTGGGTTGCCTATCTAACTCTGAGGGAGGTCATGTACACGACGATACCGGTCTCAGAGCACGTGGGTCACCCGAGCATCACGTGGAAAAGGCACCTAGGCAACACGGTCTTCGCATTCCCCGAGAAGATGAATGAGACGCTTAGGGGATATGGCGACCGCCCCATCTACGTCTACACCGCGCGAGACTGGGGACCCCCGCAAACAGTTCACCTGACAGAGGTGTTTAAGAACAAAAAGATAACTGTGTACCAAGTGACTAGTCGTTGATACAAAAGCGGATGCGTCGGTATCTCGTCGGGCTAGGTCTCGTAGGCATAGCCCTTCTCGCATTCCTTCACTATCTCCTCGTCTGGACGGGTTTATTGTAACATCATACTACTAACTTCTACGTTCAATTATCGCGAGAACAATACCTTGGGGAGCCACGGATAGAACCACCAGCAGATAGGTTAAATCCCTCGACCTAAGCTCTCTCACCAAGACCCATATTTGCCTCCACAGGAATCACCGGAAATGCCCACCTTCACTCGCCGACGTGCCTGCGCACCGTTCATTCTCTGATGCAGGCTTGCGTTGCCACTACACAACGTGTCTCCCTTCAAGCGGCAGAACGATGCTCACGACTCCAGCGCTGTCGAGTGCGAGCACAGAGAAATTTCACAAGCTTGGGACCAACGCCCAGATCAAAAGCGACTCCGAGCAACTTATCTCATTATTGCCCCGACGCCTATCACCTCGCGAACCAAAGACCAGACACTTAATATTTTCATTTAATCGTACCATATCACTCAAGTCGCAGAAACGGGAAGCCCAACCGGTCACAGCCCACAAGGTCGCCTAACAACTCGTAGTCGAAGCACGCTCTAACAGAGCGGAAGAAACTTGGAGAAGAAGAGCCCAAGTCCTAGCAGGTCGATTCGAGGAGAAACTAAATCCGGTGAACACCGAGTCGAAACTGCCGCCCAAGCCGCTAACGCCAAAAAGACCAAGCTCCTCGTTCAAAGAAAACGATTCGTCCAACTCTTTGTATGCATTCTTATCTCCGCTCTTCTCATAGGGTATTTCGGCCGAGTTTCTTACCCACAGCAGGGCTTCGACGCTATCGAGGAGGCAACGCCCGAGGTCAAGCGCTACGTCCAGATGTCAAACCCTGTTCAACCATGGGAGGTAACGGCGTATGAAAGTTACCTGTCGGAGCGGATCACACAAAATGACCTAGGCGTTGAGCTGGCAAACCACTGGGGAACAAGTGCGTGTACCAGGGATGTAGAAGCTTGGAAAGGGAGAATGAAGGTATACACCAGCTCTCTTGATCTCTTCGGTTACCTAATCTACGTTCCAGTACCAGCCTGGTTCAGACTCGCTTGGGAACCCTTCGGCGAGGCTGGGACGCTCCTGGCGATAGCCACATACATAGTCCTCCAAAAGGTCAAGGGCGAGCACCCCGCCAGCGACAAGGCATACTGCCTCCTACTGTTTCTGTTCTTTCTAACAGTGTACATTGCCACGATTTCCGCGCATACATCGATAGACGGCGACCAATACACGTACGTAGCCATGACCCGACACCTGGTTGAGGACCACTCCCTCGTCCTAACACAGGACCGGGGACCGGCGCACATAAGCATAGGCGCGGACGGAAACTACTACCCAAAGTACCCGCCTGGATTTCCGCTGCTCGCCGCCCCTCTATTCGCCGTTTACGGAGCAACAGGTTGCTACTTTCTTAGCGCCATCGTCTCAGCCGGAGTGATACCGGTACTCTACAAGCTTTGCAGGCTGCTCGGGGCAGGTCAGAACGCTGCGCTCTTGACGAGCGAGATCTATGGAATTGGCAGCCTGAACTGGGTGTACGCACGGACAACCTTCGTGGAAGGAACAGTGACTTTCCTAGCGATAGTTGGTGTATACCTGGCAGTTCTTTCTGTGGTCAGAGCTAACGCAGGTCTGTGCGTCTTGGCAGGAATCCCAATCGGGTACATCGCCCTAGTAAAAACCGTAATGGTCGTCATCAGCGTACCTCTGATCGTCTACCTAATAGCGAAGAGAAGGACCAAGCACTGCACTGCCTTCGTCTTCGTCCTCGCGCTCTTCGCTGGATCACTAATGCTGTACAATGCCACGGTGTACGGCGACCCACTGGTGAGCGGCTACCAAGTGAACGCCGGGTCCATTTGGAACCCGGTGCTACCGCCGTTCAACGAGCTCAAGCCACCCTACGGCTGGTCCGTCCCCCCTCAAATCGGTCTGAGAGGATTGCTCGTAGATGTGCGTCACGGTCTGTTCACGTTCTCCCCGATACTACTCCTCGCGCTCGCGGGCTTTCCGTACATGCGTAAAATGAGGCTTGAAGCTCTCCTACTCCTACTAGCTTTCCTCTCGGCGGTCGTACTGAACATGTCGTGGTATTTTTGGCAGGGCGGGACCTCATTCGGTGCCAGACTGATTCATCCGTTCGACGTGTTTCTGGCCATTCCACTCGCCACGCTACTCGATAGACGAGGAAGCAAACCCGTATTCAGGGCTTTAATCACGTTTCTCTTTGTCGTCAGCTTCGCCTTCGCCGCCACCGGTGCCTTGACACAGAACCTTTGGACGTAGATAACACCCGATAGAGGCGACCGAACGTATCAACCGCTTTATGAGCCAAGGACCTGGGCATAAGAACGAAGAGGAGCAACGGAATAGAGACCAACGTAAGGGCTGCGGCAGCCTGCTCAAACCAGAGAGATGTATAGACGAGCTTGACAGTAACATCCCCTACCGCGTCCAGGGTGAACAACATTAACCCAGTGGCTTCATCCGCTCGCACCTCGATCTCCCGCCCGTTTGCGAACGCCTTCCAGTTTGGAAAGTAGGATACCCTCACGAGCACAGTGGTTCTGGGTTCGCACCCTTTGATCACAAACCTGATCAGCTCGGGCTCAACCTCGACTCCCTCCACCCGAGCCCCCCCACTATCCAACACCTTGACGTAGCCCAGCTCGGGGTCTTTAATGTAGAAGATTGAGAAATCGTCCACATCGTGGACCTTCTCAAAGAGGTTGGGGTGCATGCCCAGCGCCACCTTGACGTTCGAAGCCTCCGTGACTAAGACGCTCACACCAACAGTTTTGAGGCGGTCGTGCACCTCGGTCATGTTGAACCGCGTCGGGTCGGCGTCTTGGGCAAAGAGGGGGAACCAGACATCGTGGTAGACCGGGTAGAGGTAGTCGAAGACCAAGCCCGTCGCCTCAGGGTTCCAGAAGAAGACCGTCGGCCTCCCCGCAAACATCACGGAGCCTATGAAGTGATAGTATCCTCCCCTGAGGAAGCGGGGCCAGTCGATCCTAGCCCCCTCCGGGACATTGGCTGAGAGCCAGGCGTACAACTTCATAAGGCTCGGGAGTTGGGGGTCGTCGTAGAGAGTCAGTGCCGTGATCACATTGGTGTCCACGTACCTGTACGCCGATAGAGTAGGGTAACCGAGGATCAACCCGGCAAACAGGATTGTCGCCGCATATCTTCCCCAGCCAGCCTCCACCACTCGGGGGAACGCCTTGGCCACGGCGCCGATCTTCGAGCCCAGCTTGACGGACAGATCGGTGACCTGCGAAAAGCCATAACCAGCCAGCATAAACCACACCACCCTCAGCGGAACTATGAACCTCTCAGCCTTCAGCCCCCACTTCAGAGGCAACAGACCGTAGAGTGGTCCGAACCCGAAGGAGAAGCCCAAGAAGAGGACCAAGAGAGCCACAACTAAGCTCACCCTCCTATCCCGACGGTAAAGCGCAAAGAGAAGCCCCACGAAGCCAGCGACAAGGATGAAGCGGTCCATCAGGGGTGCCCTAGACGTGAAGTCAAACAAGCCAAGCAGGTCCAGAAGAGAAATCATCGGCTCCTGACCCGCGCTTGATGAGAACCCCCTCTTGAAGAAGAGGGGAACAACCCAGAAAGCCGATAGGGAGACAAAGAACACAACCGCAGCTACTAAGACCTTCAGCAGACCCCGCAACGTGTCGGCTACCCTTCCCCTGACACACCCTCGGCTTTGATAAATGAAAAGACCAGCGTACAGCGCGAGACCAACTATCCCGCCATAAGCCATAGACGGGTACGAGAGAGCGACCAGAGCCATCACAACACCCGTGAAGACCGCGTTCCTCACGCTGAAAGCCACCAGCGCCCTGCCGAAGAACATAAACGCCAACGGCATCAACCCAACGGCCAGCGCCTGTTCCGGCATCCCGAAGACGAAGAGAAGGGTCATTCCACCCCCGATGACGTACGCTCCCCGAATGAAGAAGTACCTCCCAATGTCAATTAGAGGAAGAAAGGCGGAGAACAGGTAGGAGGCTGAGGGGAGACCCAGATCCCTCATGAAGGCGTAGATCGAAACCGTTGGGAGGAGGAAGACGAACAATACCGCCAGCTTGTATGCCACCTCCAACGGGATCAGGGTTAACGAGGCGTAGTGGATAGACACAACCATCAGGTTGAAGAGGGGCGGCCAAAACTGGTGCACGGGATATCCACACGCGGCGTTCTGATCCCACCCGATCACCTGACCGTATCTAGGGATTAGGACGTTGACAAGGTACCAGCACTTGTAGTACTGGAGGCTGTGGTCACCAGATGTCAGAAAGCCAGGCTTGAAGATGGACGAAGCCACCGCCGCCAACCAAAGACCGAAGAGCAGCATTACGGCTAGGACGGGAACGTCCGAACCCCTTTTAAACAACCCCGCCATCGAGCAGCCCCAAACCTGTTGAAGATACCTCCTCCATCAGCTTTAACCCTAGCTATGCAGACAGCAGCCCTCCCCACAACCTATATCGGCGTACGCCGACACAGAACTCAACTCTGGCAGACCAAGGTGGGAGCATAAGGGATTGGACAAGATATACGGACTGCAACACGACGAGATCGTCAAAGCCGTTCGAAGCGGAGACGTCACGATCTCAATAGTCGGACTCGGCTATGTGGGACTACCCCTCTCAGCCCTCTTCGCCGCGGAGGGAGCCAAAGTCATCGGCTGCGACATAGATCCAAAGATTGTAAAGCTGTTGAACGGGGGGAAGAGCCACATAGTCGAACACGACGTCGCCGGTCTCCTCAACGAAGGAGCCGAGATGATCAACCACACCTGTCCCAACTGCGGCGTCCGACTTCTCAAATACAGGGATGAGACGTTCTGCCCTTCGTGCGGAAGACTCGCCGTTGTGAGCGGCTACGGCGCCAGACTATTACAGACAGCCGCGAGGGCTCACTCCGAGTTGGTAGGAAGAAGGACAACGCTCGACTCCCTCGTGCAACGCGCCGTAAAAGCCGGAAGACTACACGCCACAACCGACACAACAGGCGCGGTGAAGAAGTCGGATATCACGCTAATAACCGTGGGCACCCCCCTCAACGAGCGGAACGAGCCGAACACCGCAGCCATATCCGAGGCGAGCGGAGCTATCGGAAAAGGCTTGAAGAAAGACGCCCTCGTCATCCTCAAGAGCACGGTCTCGCCGGGAACGACAGAGGGCATAGTAAAGCCGATCCTCGAACAAGAATCGGGTCTGAGAGCAGGGTCAGACTTCGGTCTAGCCCACATGCCAGAGCGGATAAAGGAGGGACACGCCCTCCTTGAGTTCCGGACCATCCCTAGGATCGTTGGTGGCGTAAACCAGAAGAGCGGGGAGGCAGCGGCGGCCCTGTTCAGCGTCTTCCCAGCTCCGGTACACGTATTTGACAGCCCAAGAGTAACGGAGACATCCAAGCTCTTCGAGAACATCTACCGCGACGTGAACATCGCCCTCGTCAACGAACTCGCCCAGATCTGCGAGAAGATTCACGTCGACGTGATGAAAGCCATCAACGCGGCGAACACCGACCCGAAGACCCACCTTCTCACCCCGGGTCCAGGCGTTGGAGGCTACTGCCTCCCAAAGGACACATACTACCTAGCACATCCATCACAGAAAGCCCACTTCAAGCCGAAGATGATCCTCCTCGCGAGGGAGATAAACGACGGCATGGCCCAGCACGTGATCAGCCTAGTGGAGGAATGCTTCGCGGAGATGGGCAAGAAGATCCGCGGATCAAAGGTCGCGGTTCTCGGACTCGCCTTCAAAGGGAACTCGGGAGACCTTAGGAACACCCCCGCCTTTCCCGTCGTGGGAGGACTGATGAAGCTCGGAGCCACGGTCTCAGCGCAAGACCCGTTCGCCGAATTCGACGAGCTGAACCAACACATACCCAACCTAAGCCTGACTAGGGATATCGAAGGCGCTGTCAAAAACGCCGACTGCGCCATAATCCTCACCGACCACCTGGAGTACAGACGGATAAAGGCAGCCGACATCGCCAGGATCATGAGGAAGCCATCAGCCCTCGTCGATACCAGACACATCATGGAAAAGGCTGAGGCAACGGCTGTCGAGATGACGTACAGGGGCATAGGTCACGGGGAGTAGCCAAAGCTCTCAACCAGGAGAACCAAGCTAGAGTGGATCACCCCTGAAAAGCACTGGGCTTCTGAGAAGGCTTTCTCAGGCTATCGGGAGCCTCGCAGGAGGATCCAAAGCCCCCAACTGGAGCATAGCAACAATCTTCCTGATGACCGCTCTTATCAGACTCGTCCCCCTAGCGTACGCCCTAGTGCTACTTCCAAGGGACAAAGTGTACATCGGAATATACGGCGACTCCCTCGGATGGAACGGAGTGGTTCAAGGCATCATCCAAGGGAACTACTTCCCCCTCAGAGACCCGTTCATCGCGGAGAACAGCGGAACGCCACACTTCTACACCCCCCTCGCCTTCTGGGTTGCAGCTGAGATCTCCCTCCTCAGCGGCTGTCCGGTCTGGGAGACCGACTTCTGGTTCAGCGGCATGTGCGTTCCCCTCTTCTCCCTACTAGCCGTGTACACCTTGCTCAGAAGAGCCACGAGAGACCCCAGGACAGTCGTGTGGACGCTCTTCTTCGTAGCCTTCGCGGCTGGTTTGGGATGGCTTGTCCTCCTCGGAACTCTGCTCAAGTATCCAAGCACGATCGTGACCATACTCTCTGAGCTGGCCAAGGGAGCGGTGAGATACGATATCCCGCTCGAAGCGAAGAGGGAGATCACCGACACGATCTACTCAAGCTGGGACCTCGGGCGACACGCCGCCCCCATCTCCCAAGGGTTAAGCGGGTATCAAGGACTCGGTCTCGCCTTCGCCATGGTTGCCGTCTATCTCACCCTCAGAAGCGAGAACAAACACGGTTACAAGATGGCAATCCTGGGTGGCGTGTTCCTCGGACTCCTCGTGCTAACCCACACCCTGGTCAGCCTAGCCTACATCATCGCGGTTCTCGCCTACCTCACAATCTCATTCGTACTGAGGCGAGGCACACCAGACCTGATCAGGGTCCAGGCTGTCGTGATGAGCGTCGGCGCAACACTATCAGCCTTCTACTGGCTACCCATAGCAACATCGCTACTCACGAGGACAGGCGCCGCCTACTACGCCTGGTCCATGACTTCGGGCATCGAGGCCTTCGGCAGCTACCTCTACCCGGGCAGGGTGAAGGCACCACTCCTATGGGAGTACCTAGCCGCGTTCGGACTACCACTAATCCTAGGGATCATCGGCCTGTACCAACAGAGAAGGGCGATCGTTGAGGAGAGTCTGACTAGGTTTCTCTTCTCATGGCTTCTAACCATGTTCACACTCGCCAACATCCACTACATCGGCTTCGTCTACCAGCCCTTCAGGTTCGCCCAATACCTCTCTCTACCTCTCTGCTACTTCGCCGGCGCGGTCACCCCAACGGCGCTCCTCCCAAGGGCTCCGCGTGCGTGGTCGAAGACAATGCTCGTGTTGACCGTCCTCGTAGCCACCACAGCCTCTCAGAGCGTGGCTTACGCCTTCAACTTGACATGGATTCCAGAGCAGATGTACATCGACCGCGGATACTACGACGCGTTCACGTGGTTGAGGCAGAACACGAACCCAAGCGACGTGATCCTCGCCTCCCACGAGACGAGCAACTACATACCGGCTGTATCAGGCAACAAGGCCGCTATGGGCTGGGTCTCGACGTTCGCCATACTCTCATCGGAGCAGAGGCAGGATAGGCTTCGAGACCTGAGCCTCATCCTCGGTCCCTCAGACACGACCGCCACCCAATCCCTCCTCGAGAAGTACCACGCGGACTACATCCTGATCGGACCCAACGAGAGGGAGATCTCCAACCCCCTCAAGCTGTCAACTCTCGAACGGTTGTACCCAGTCGTATACCAGGGTTCCGACGTGACCATACTGCGCGTTCAGCCTCGATGAAGATTCTGTCTTGAGACAAACCTCGGTGAACAGAAGGATTATCACCTGAGCCGGAAGCTTATTCAAACTGAACCAGAAGTTCGAGCGTCGAACAGGTGTAGGAGCATGAGAGACGATGTGATACAACGCGGGGTGTCACGAGTACTAACGGAGCTAGCCAAAGCCGGAATCAGATACCACCGAAAGAGGGTGCTGGTTACCGGCGGCGCAGGCTTTCTCGGATCATGGATCTGCGAAACGCTCGCCCGACAGGGCTCGCATGTAGTGTGCGTAGACAACTTCTCCAGCGGAACACCCGAGAACGTCAAGCACCTGAAAGAACTCGAGAACTTCAAGCTGGTGAGCCACGACATAACTGAACCCATCTTCTTCGACGAAAAGTTCGACATAGTCATGCACCTCGCAAGCCGCGCTTCACCTCTCGAGTTCGAGAGGTACCCGATCCAGATCCTCAAGGCTAACACGCTCGGGATATGGGTCGCCCTGGGCATCGCCAAGAAGGACAAGGCCGTCTTCCTATACACAAGCACCTCAGAAGTGTATGGAAACCCAACGCCCGAGAACATTCCAACCCCAGAGACGTACAACGGAAACGTGAACCCCGTAGGAGTGCGGGGGTGCTACGACGAAGCCAAGAGATGCGGAGAAGCATACGTCGTCGCCTACCAGCGAGAGCACAACCTAGACACGCGAATCGCCAGAATCTTCAACACCTACGGACCAAGAATGAGGGCGGGCGACGTGTACGGGCGAGTCGTCTCCAGATTCATCGACCAAGCCATCACAGGTCAACCGATCACGGTCTTCGGCAACGGAAAGCAGACGAGAAGCTTCCTCTACGTCACCGACCAGGTCGAGGGGTTGCTCAGGGCCGCTCTGCTTCCCCCAGCCTCCTGCCAAGTCATCAACATTGGAGCCGAGGAAGAGACCACCATCCTCCAGCTCGCGAGAACCATAAAGAGGCTGACCGGAAGCCGCTCGCCAATCGTGCACAACCCTCTCCCCAAAGACGACCCATCACGCAGGTGTCCGGGCATCGAGAAAGCTAGGTCGATACTTCAGTGGAGACCAAAGGTAAACCTAGAAGAGGGCCTGAAGGACACAATACTCTGGGCGAAAGGCTCAAAACACTAGGCAGAGCGCCCTCTCGACTCAGAGGTCACCCCGTCTAGAGAACGATGACGTTCTTGCTGAAAAGCTCGTTCAGCTCCTGGTAACGACGAAGCGTCCCCAAATCATACCAGAAGGCTTTCTCAAAGAGGCACCCGCAGATCCTCCTTCCCGCCTTGAGAATGGCGGGGAAGACATCGTATCCGAAGTCCAACTCATCCTTATCGTTAAGAAAGGCGAGTATCTCCTTATCAAGGACGTATATCCCCGCGTTGACCGGCATATCCAGCGGCGGCTTCTCCTTGAACTCCGTCACAGTCGAGTCGGAGTTAAGACGAACCACACCAACCTCAAGCGGGACACTCCTGACCAAAGCGACTGTCGCTATACATCCCTGCCCATTGTGAAACTTGACGAGACGCTTGAGGTCGATGTTGGTTATGATGTCGCCGTAGTAGCAAATGAACGAGTCGTCAAGGTACTTCCTGGCAGCCCACACCTCCCCAGCCGTACCTCTCGGCTTTGGTGAGGAGGAGTAAGTGATGTTAACGCCGAAACGACTACCGTCGCCGAAGTAGTTTGTTATCTGTTCAGCCAAGTGGCTCACAGCTATCAGCAGATCTCTGAGACCTTGGCGCTTCAGGTAGCCGATGACGTACTCAAGCGCCGGTTTTCCGCATATCGGAAGCATCGGCTTAGGAACAAAATCGGTGATCGGCCTCAGCCTCGTGCCGATGCCGGCCGCTAGAATAACTACCTTCACCGCCTCTCCACTCCGATGAGATCAAACCTAGTTGTCCGTTTACCTGTTTAAAAGTTAGGTCACGATAGAGGAACCGTCCTTTACAACTATCGTTGATCCAATTTCCCGGAAACCCAGCGGCAACCCGCCCGATATAAGAACGAGAGACATGTAAGTAGGCACATAAGATTGAAGGAGGAACATGTCGATGGTGACGGAGCAGAGAGAAAGGCTGGAGAACGCCTCACAAAAGAGCGCACAAACACCTAAGCGATGCCTTTTTCAACCCCATGACGAGCATGCCCAGCTCCAAGCTTTAGGCTGGGGCATCCTCCCCAAACAGAGAGCTGCCGGCTGTTTCTCTATCTCTTAGATCCTGACGGAGTTGAGTAAATGTACACGTTCACTTGCCCGTTATTGTAGATCAGGTCATAGTCGGGGTCACTCGAAAAGCCTGGCGGTAGCCGGACGCGGTCGCCTATGACGTAGCTCACCTCCCGCGTTGCCATAAGGTCACGATAATCCCACGTGCGCACCTCACCCGCAAAACTCCCTCCAATCAGACCCCTGATTGAGGCACCGGTCAGATCTTCTCCGACCAAATCGGGGCTAAGCTTCCACAAAAAGAAGAGAAGAGAAAAACTCCTCTCCTTACCGCTGGAGATACTCCCCAGATCATACCCAAGCCAGATGCTGTCTATCCTCCGGTCGACCGCCGCCTCCACTGAGATCAGGTGAGGCCAGGTCTTGGCGTAGATCAAATCGAGCAAGACCCTGCCGCGAGGGTCGAAGAGAGCCGTGTAGTTGCTACCCAAGCTGGATCCCGGAGTCTTCATCGTAACCCGTGCCTCGACAGCCGCAGCCGGAGAGGCCCTGTCCCAAGGGTTTTCCCAGTAGATCACGCTGGGGATAAGGAGCTGGCTGAAGAAGAAGTCACTATCCATTCGCATATTCAGGCTGAACGAGACCTCGGTGATGTTTATGTAAGGTACGATGGAGTAAGTGAGTTCGACCGGCGTGCCACTCCTCCCGACAGCAAGAACTCGGACGACCCTCATATACCGATCCTCGTACTCCGCAACCAGCTCCCCCTCGCTCGGAAAGCGCCTAACCCAAAAGACCTTCCTCAGGTACATCTCAGAGAGAACCCGGCGATAGTAGGTCCCGTCAACGCTACAGGACACCTCCACACCCTCATCGATCAGATGAACCACATCCGCCCACGTTGAGCTAAGGAAAGCGCCCACATCAACCTTAGCCGACCCCTCCAAGACCGCGCCTGAAGAAATTCGCACCAGACGATTCTGAATCCGCTGGTCAACCGGGTCCAGATCGGCAACAACCTCAGGTCTTTCCTCGCCAAGCAGGTAAACCCAGTTCCCAGGCGGATCTGTGATCAGAATTCTGCTCGACCCGGGCATCAACCCCCCTCCCCAGGTCATCGCCCCCCAGTGCTCGGGGCTGAAGTAGTTGTAGTAGTTCACAGCCTCGCTCGCGAAATCCGCGACATACAGGCTCTGAGGGAGAACAGAACCGGCAAGAACCACGATCACAACAGACGGGACCACAACCTGCCCAACACGCTGAAGACGAGCCCCCACCCACCCCCCAAAAGACACCAACTTCACCGAGAACAGCAGCCTTCCAAAGACCATCACCGCAACACCCGACAAGACCGCCATCGGATACGTCATGAAGTACGGGAAACGCGTCGAGTACTGCCCGTACAGCTGCCCCTCAAACTGAAGTGTAGGCACTACTAACCAGAACGCAACGTAAACCAAAGGCCAAAGCCTCAGCCCCGCCCCTCTCAGCATGTAAAGGAGGGCGAGGAGCCCGAGGAAAGAGAGGAGGACCGGCATGTGACCGAAAAGATCAGTGTAGACATCAAGAGGGGCGGGCTGAAAGACGAAGCTCTGCGGGTTCAGGATGATCTCGAACAGAGGATACGCGTACATCAGCCTGAACCGGTTGTACCAGATCAGAGCGGCAGCCACCAACCCAAGGAATAGAGCAACGAAGACCTCGACCGAGACAACCCTCCCCCTCCTGAACAACCGGACAAGAAGGTAGACCAGCAGTAGTTGAGCCAAGATCAGGGTTGTGAAGTGATGAGATAGAGCCGCAGCAACCACGAAAAGGACGTAGACGAACGTCCTCTCGACGCCAGACCCAAACTCAAGAAAGAGCGTAAAGAACAGCGAGACGACGAGAAGAAGCGCCAAGACTATCCCGTAACCTCCCCACGAAAGCAGCTCAACATCCCGAACGGAGAGAGCCACGAACAGTGAGGCAACCAGCCCCGCCGACGGGCTGCCTAGGTGCCTCCTAACGAAGAGGAACGTGGGCAAGGCGGAGAACGCGCTAAGGAAGGACATTACGAACCTAAGCGCGTACACGAGGCTGAAACTCTGGACCCCGAGCAGATAGACCATGGAGACGATCAACGTGTGAAGCATCGGTGGATACGTGCTCTCCAGATGTCCAGTCTCGAGGATCCTGTACGACCAAGTCAGATGAACGATCGGATCGTGACCGGGAAGACCCGGAACCTCCAAGAGAGCACCCATCCTCAGAGAGAACGCCGCAGTCAGGATCACGGCGAGAATAATCAACTCCAGCCTCTGAGAACGAAAGCCACGCAGCATCAAACAACCACTTTATTGCTTATGCTCAATACAGCCGAAAGTTCAACCAATGTATCAATACGTTATTCAATAAAGCTTTGGTCGAATACCGATGCGAAGATCCGAAAAGCGAAGACGATACAGAATCGCCCACAAGCGCCTAGAAAACTGCATACACCTGAAAAGGCTCACACAGTGAGCCGCTGGACCGCCATAGTGCAGAGAATCTTGAATCCGTCGCGGAAAGGTCTCAGCTTCGTCTTGGATTCGCCCGTGCGCGGTCTGTACAGGGAGGGGATCTCCACAATCCTCAGGCTCCTCTTCGCAGCCTGAGCGAGGATCTCCGTCGAGATCGGCATGCCGTCCTCGATCAACGCGATTCTTTCCAAGGCACGGCGGGAGAGAGCCCTGAACCCCGTCTGAGTGTCCTTCAACCTCTTCCCGAAGAGCAGGTCGTAGATGAACGCAAACGCCCTGTTGCCAACGTAGTTCAACCCCTCCATCGCGCCCGGAAGGATCGTGCCGCCCAGCCTCGAGGCGAGAGCAATGTCCGCCTTTCCTTCGAGAAGCAGGTTCAGGAGCCTGGGCAGATCCTCAGCGCGATACGTGCCATCCGCATCTATCACCACAACAGCCTCACCCGTGGCGTGCTCAAGCCCGGTCCTGATCGCCCTCCCGTACCCCGGCCTGCTGTCGAAGACGATCTTAGCCCCTCCGTTGATCGCCCTCTCCTGAGTGCCATCATAAGACCCCCCATCAACGACTATGATCTCCATGGGGTAGGGGCTGCTCCTCTTCAGCTGGTCGATGACCCTCTCTATCGTACCGGCTTCGTTCAACGCCGGAATCACTATAGAAATCAGGGGCTTACCCGAACTCTTCACTCGCTGTCCCGCGCAAGTTTAGTGGCTAGGTAACCCCATAGGGCTTTAAAAGTTGCGTGCTGAACACTCTTCAAGACACACGGGACAGGAAATGCAGATCCCTCCACTCCTAACGAGCATCATATCCCTCTCGGCGTCCCTCATCACGTGCTACGCCCTCATGCCCAAGGTCATCGAATGGGCAAAAAGACGAGGAATCACGGGAAAGGACATTCACAAACCGGAGAAACCCACCATCCCCGAGATGGGCGGCATAGCAACCCTCGTAGGCCTAACCGTCGCCGTGTGTCTAGCCGCCCTGCTCGATCAACAGAACACCATCGAATACCTCTCGTTCATCCTGACTGTCCACCTAGCCGGGTTGGTGGGAGCCATTGACGACTTCAGGTCGATCGGACCGAGGCTCAAGCCCCTCCTGACCGCCCTCGCCGCCGCCCCGATATACCTGCTGAACACGTACACCCCACGTCCGGTGCTCCCCGTGATCGGTCGGGTCCGACTGACGATCGCGTACCCCCTCCTGCTTCCCTTCGCCATCTCCATCCCCGCGAACGCCGTGAACATGATCGACGTCATGAACGGTACCATGGCTGGAACGAGCATCCTCACGCTGGTGGCGGTGATCTTCGCCAGCCTACTCATGGGACGATGGGACGCGGTCATCCTGTGCTGCGGACTGATCGGGTCCCTCGCGGCTTTCTACGCCTACAACCGGAACCCAGCCAAGGTCTTCCCCGGGGACGTGGGAACCCTCTCGATCGGAGCGGCAATAGGGGCAGTAGCGATCATCGGCAGAGTCGAGGTTGTAACGATAGTCGCGATGATGCCGCAGATAATGAACGCCTTCTACGGGCTGTCAAGCATCGGAGGGCTCTACGACCGAACCCAAACACCCAGACCCATATCCCTCAGAGACGACGGCACCCTGGTCGCCAGCAAGGAGAGGCGAGCACCGATCACGCTGACCAGGATGGTACTGGCTTGGGAACCCATGAAAGAGGCGAAGGTCTTCGAGTCGTTCGTGGCGCTCTCAGCCCTATCATGCCTCCTAGCCGCGGCAACCGCGATAGCCATGTGGAGGATTTAGAGTGAGACAGGTCCTCGGCATCTCCGCCATACTCCTCCTGGTCTGGACCATGATCTTCATCGGAGCCTGGATCATAAGCGCCTTCGTCGTGCCCCTCGACCTTCGCATCGACGGATGGTGGGGCCGTGCGGTCACGAGCTCAGTCAAGGTTCTTCTAGGATCTCTTCTAGCTCTCACCTGGCTGTGGATCTGGAAGACCGTAGCCCAAACCTACTTCTGGAAGATCGCGGGCAAAGCCGAAGAATGAGCCCACGTCTCAGTTGTCCAACAAAGAAAAACGATTGGATGAGACACCCCCCGAGCAACCCAAGAACATAAAGATATCTTATGGCAAGTTTGAGATGATTCTGAGAAGCCAGTCATCCAATAACGGAAGATAGAATCATGAAAATCTGGATAGACATCCTGACCCCAAAGCAGGTCTACCTGTTCGGCGAGCTAAGCCGCAGGCTCGAAAGCCAGGGACACGATGTCTTCAGGACGACACGCAAGTACCGCGAGGTCAACGAGCTCCTAGCCCTGAAAGGGCTGAGCGCCGACGAGGTAGGCAAGCACGGAGGACCCACCCTCGAAGGCAAGCTGACAGCCAGCGCCCAGAGAACCCTCGAGCTGGCAAAGCTCATGAGCAGAATCAAGCCCGACGTGACGGTCTCGTTCGCCTCCCCCGAAGCCTCAAGAACAGCCATAGGACTCGCCATACCTGGCATCACCATCAACGACTCACCCCACTCAGAAATCGTAGCCAGACTCACCATCCCCATATCCAGGGTTCTCCTGACCCCTAGAATCATACCGGACAAGGCTTGGCTGAAGCTCGGAGCCACCCCAGAGATGATCATAAGGTACAACGCCCTAGACCCCGTGGCGTGGCTTAGGAGACTCACCCCCGACCCGAGAGTCCTGTCGGAGTTCAACCTAGACCCCAACAAGCCGATAGTCGTCTTCAGGGCGGAGGAGGCCTTCGCCTCCTACCTAGCGGACAGAACATCACGGGAGAAGTCGGTCATAATCCCGCTGATCAACAGCCTGCTAGAGAAGGCGCGGAGACCCATACAGGTCGTCGCCCTACCCCGCTACGCCGAGCAGGTACCAGCCATCAGAGCCGCCTTCGAAAACCAGATCATTGTCCCCGAGAAGGTCATCGACGGACCCAGCCTCCTCTTCTTCACATGGGTTTTCGTCGGGGCTGGTGGGACCATGACGGCAGAGGCGGCGCTCATGGGCGTCCCGACGATCACCTGCTTCCCCAGCTCACCGACGCTCGTGGACGAGTACCTCATCGGGCAGGGTCTGGTTTGGAGGATCGTTGAGCCCGAGAGAGCGACGAGAAAGGCGATGCAGGCTATCGAGAACTCCGAAGAGGTTCGTAGAGAGCAGAGAGCAAGAGCCGGAGCGATCATGTCCTCGATGCAGGACCCGATAGACGTGATCGCGGAAACGGTTGAGAAGTTCACTCCACCACGCCGGTGAACATACTACCTCACTGCGATTGAGGAACACGAGAGAAGATTCTCGAAAGCCCGCAGGCCCGAGACGTAGCACGTTCCAACCATTGCCCAAGGCGTCTAGCCCAGTTTACGTGAACTACCCACTCATAAATGATGTGGGCTTCCTGCTTCAACGACGGAGCTTGCGGGAACTTGGATAAGTTCCTGTAGAGGCTCTATCTCAGCAGGCTCAAAGGGCTGTCCCATCCCCGATAAGCCTCTTTCCAAGATGTTGAGAGAAGCGTTGTAATCTCGGTTGAGTTCTCCATATTTATGTTCTTTACTCGTGCCTCTCGGATTCACCTTGACTACTAGAGTTCCAGCTCTTTCAGCCTTGAACTCTAGCAGTTGGAGGAATTTACCCCAAGAGGCGTCAAGTATTTTTCCAGCCAGATTATGGTTTCTGACCATGCCTTTAATGTTTAGGTTTTCAACCGCGACGAGGTCGTAATTCTCTGCATAGAACTTTGAGAGTTTATGAAGGAAGTCATCTCTCTGGTTCACCAGCTTCTCATAGGCTCTTGCAATCCTTACTCTCTGCTTCTCCCTGTTCTTTGAGTCTTTCTTCTTCCTTGAGAGCCTTTGATGTTCAATCCTTATTTTCTGTAGAGATTTCTCGTAGAATTTTGAGTTTTCTATTTGTCTTCCATCGCTATCGGTAAGAAAGTGTTTTATACCAACGTCTAAGCCGACCGTCCTCCTCACGGGATTCCTTTCCGCCTTATCATCCTCTTCAACAGAGATGCAAGCAAACCATTTTCCAGACACGTATCTCTTTATGGTTAATGTCTTAATCTTACCATCAATTCTTTGATGCATCCTTATAGGCACATTCCCAATTTTAGACAGATGGAGAATATTGAGCCTTCTCCCTGTTTCAACGATTTTGAAGCCTGACTGAGGATAGGTGAAAGTTTTAAACCAACCCTTCCCCTTGAACCTCAATCTACCAACTTTCCTTCCTTTATTTTTCAGTTGCGATAGCGATTTCAAATTCCAGAAAAGTCTGTAAACCTCGTTCTGTAAAACTTGAGAATGAACGCCTTTAAGCTCAGGATACTTCTCCTTCAAGAGAGGCAGTTGACGCTTCAACTCATACTTATTCGGCTTCCTCTGCGCACTCAACCCAGCAAGCATCTGATTATAAACGAACCTACATTCATTAAGCGTCCACAATAATTTCTGTTCTTGCTCCTCCTTCGGATAAATCCTGAACTTGTAGGTTAATTGCATCTATACCCCTTTCTGTTCTTCTATATACTTTTATGAGTGGGTAATTCATATATCATATTATAAGCGTTAAGCTCGCTCTCATCCCATCCCCCTGAAGGGCGTGGGGTTTCCCGCTCACGGTGCTAACACCACTATTCGCTTTCCATGCTGAACCGGATCGATTACGCTTTCTTTCCTACGAATTGTGCTACAAGTTCAGAGAGCGTGTCTACAGCCCTCGTGAGCTCCCTCCGCGTCTCCATCGATTCTCTCTCCAGCGTCTCGAGGACTTGAGTTAGCTTCGCGGATGTCTCTCCGTACATTTCCTCCAGCGTCTTGAAGTTCTCGTCGGTTCTGCTAGCGAAGCCTCTGAACTCCTTTCGATAATCTCTAAACTCCCCCCTGTAGTCCCTGAACTCTTGTCTGTAATCTCTAAACTCCTCCTTGAAACCCCTAAACTCACCTCTGTAGTCTCTGAACTCCTTCTCCATGGACCCAAAGCCCTCGTGAAGCTCCTCTGCCACCGACCCAAACTTTATTCTAAAATGTCGAACCTTCGGGTTGACGCTTGCAGCCCTCCGCGTGAAGCTCTTCACGTTCGAGGGCTCCGGAGGGGTCCTGATCATCTCTAGGAACTTGCTCAGCAGAGGCTCGCTCCCCTGTGCGAAGACGGTTACGGACCCATCATCCTCGTTCCTCGCGTACCCGGAGATCCCAAGCTCCTGAGCCGTGTCCGCTACGAAGCGCCTGTAGCCTGTCCTCTGAACCCTCCCCTCAACCCTCACCCTGCAAGCCTTTTGGTTCGCCCTGTTCACGCTACCAACCCTCTTCGCCGTCATCTCTGCCGTCCTCGGTCTTGGCGAACTCGAAGACACCAACGACCGAGGGGTCACACACGGCCATCCTCAGACACCAACCTCTCATCTCGATGGTTTTTCGTCCACCAACTCGATCTTGTTCCCGGCGATCCTAGACATGTGAGGGAAGCGCCAATCACCCTTGGACCTCCGAACCGAGAACACCCTCTCTCTCGTAGTGACAGTCTCTTCCACCACGCCGCAAAGCTTCAAGCCCTCCAGGTATTTCTCGCAGGTCTTCCATCCGACTCCAGCCTCCCTGGCGAGGTGGTTGATGGGTTTGGGGGAGAGAGACAGCGACCATAATATCTTCTTCACGACGGATACGTCCAATGTCTCCGCCCACAGCGATTATTCCCCACATCTGGAGATATAAGCACCCCGAAAACAGGCTTCATCTCAATCCCGCCAAGCTACACGCCCAGCGAGGTATTGAAAGCCCCCGCTTGCACATACCACCACAATCCGTGAATGCAGCCGAATGACGCCGACGCGGGACGCCAAACCCAAAACCCGTTACACAACACCAGCATCTAGCCCGAACCTAGCTGGATGACTGCCTCTCATGTTTGCGCAGGATCATGCAAAAGCCAAGACCTCACGTGAGGCTGAAGGCTGAGAACACCTGGGATTTGGACCCAGCTCTGACAAACACCTCGAGAGTTCTGTACCTGACCCCGAGAGACTCGAGGGCTGATGTTATCTCCTTCGCTCTATCACTCATGACGATCAGAGCCCCACCCCCGACTCTTACCCCGCCAAGCTTCCCCACCAACCCGTTCGAGCCACCCTTCTCAGCGCCTCTGCCATAGAGCGCGTAGTCAACCTTGGCTTTCACCTTCTGCGGGAGACCGCGAAGACTGTAGGACACTATCTTGGCAGGGACGAGACCCTGCAAATTAGCGGGGAGCTGCAAGGGATAACGGCAGAAGAGCAGAATACCCTCCTCTAGGATGGTCTCTAGGAGCGTCGGGTCGGTGTCTTCACGGAGTTCCCTCAGGCTACGGGTCAAGACCTGCGTGAACAGCCCCACCTTGGCAACGTTCGTGTACAGCACCTTCCTGTTCCGCCACATCATCTCGTCGTCTCTGAAGACCACCAAGAGATCGTAGTCCGACCCCTCGTCGAAGTCCCCTCGAGCACGGCTACCAAATAGAATCATCGCCAGAACCCCCTCGATACCCACCACCGCGTCGACAAGCCTACCGAAATCGGACTCCAGCTCGCTTCTCAACTTCAACCAGAATCCGCTCCATAGCCTCCAACGCTTCTCTCGCTCTCCTTCCGTTCAGACCGTCGTAGCCGAGGTCCCCGTAGGCACCTCGCAACATATTCAAGTCCGCGGAAATCCCGGGAAAGGCGTTTCTGGCCCATCTATCTCTCTCTGCGTGAGCCACCCTGGGTCGCAAGTGGAAGTGAAGACCTTCGAGGGAGGCAACAGCCTCGATTGCCTGTTCAACTGCCTTGAACGCTAGATCCCCGACGTTGGTGAACCTGCCACCTTGGTACTCCTGCAACGCCCCCTCTCTCTTTTCTCTCGCCATTCGAGAGTGATGCACAGAATCTCCCACGGTAACCGCCTCCTGATTATAAGAAAAATTCTTACATTTAGCCTTTCCGGGCATGAGTTCGCTCGACTTGTGAACAGCCTAGCCTAAACCTTGAAATCAGCTCTGAACAAGTCCGTGTTGTTCAAGCTCCGCATTCGCTTCTCCAGACCTATCTTGAACGCCGGTCTGCAGTCTAGACCACTTGGCCAACTCGGTCAAACCCTCGACCAGATCGACTTTCGGGGCGTAGCCGAGGTCGTTCCGGATCTTGGTGATGTCCGCGAAGCAGTGCCGCGTATCACCTTTCCTGTAAGAGTTTGAGATGAACGGGCGCAGTCGCGATCCGTGAATTCGCAGAAGGTGTTCTGCCAGTTCCTTGATAGAGATGGAGCTTCCTGAGCCAACATTGTAGACTTGGAAGTCGGCTGTCCGCCGTTCGAGAACCATCCAGATCACGTTCGCCACATCACGCACGTGCACAAAGTCGCGTCTCTGCTCGCCGTCTTCAAAGACATACGGCGGCTTGCCGCTCAGGATCCGGTTTGTGAAGATCGCTCCAACCCCAGTGTAAGGGTTGGAGAGCGTCTGGCGGGGACCGTACACGTTGAAGAACCTGAGGGCGACCGTGGAAATGCCGTACGTCTTGCCGATAAGCAGGCAGAGCTCCTCCTGGTGCCTCTTCGTCATCGAGTAGACGGCAGTCGGCTGGAGGGGCTTTGACTCGTCGGTGGGGGCTGGAGCCACCTTCCTCCCGCAGCTGGGGCAGTTGAGCTCCCAGTCGCGGTTCCGAAGCTGGGCCTCGCTTCTCAAGCCGGGGTAGACAGACCCGCAGTCCTGACAAAGGTATCTGCCCTCACCGTAGATGGACATGGACGAGGCGACAACGAGCTTCTTGACGGAAAGCTTTTCGTTGACCAGCAGGTCAAGAAGGACCCCCGTTCCGCCAGTGTTGGCTGAGACGTACCTTTCAACTTGGTACATCGACTGCCCCATCCCGACCATAGCGGCGAGGTGAACCACCGCATCAACTCCCTCCAACGCCCCAAGCAGCTTCCTCCCATCTCGAACATCCCCTCGGATGAGATCCACTTTCGGGTTGAGGTAACTGGGAACATCCCCCGCCGGGTGGACCTGAGGGTCGAGACTGTCGTAGACCCTCAAGTTGTAACCTTTCTCCACCAGCAGATCGACCAGATGCGACCCTATGAACCCCGCACCGCCGGTCACGAGCACTAGTCTGCTCCCCATGCCGCACGACCTCGGTTAACCCCACGTTATGCACATGACCAGTCCTTAAATGTGCTGAGTGGTCGACCGGTCGGCTCCACGTCTAAAGAATGAGGTTCGAAGAAAACCGTACGACCACTCGTTCACTGACCAGTAGTCGATGCGTACATAGACTTGAAGACCGACTCCTCTCCTCCTCTGCGTCAATATGTCCTTAGGAATTCTCCCTTTCAAGATCCTCCAGATCGTGCTGTAGTGACACCCGTATTCTTCAGCCAGCGCCCCTAGTAGTCTTGCTTGAATCGCTCATGTAAAGCTCGGCTATGCTCCTCCTGAAGCCCTCGGAAGAACGTCCCCTTGGAGCAGAGACCCTCATATCGCCTCGTTGCAAAATCTAAAAAACATGGTTTAAGGTCAGATCTCGCAAGGGTAGATGTAGAAAAACACCTGTATCCTATAGCCAAGAGAATACACTGTAGCCTTTTGGCTTGAAAGATACTCGGTCGCTTCTCTCCTTGAACCCTAGGTTAGACCCCTTCAAGTTCTGGCAAAGAGTTTCTTGTTATCGAGAGCCCAGCGACACAGCCTCGCGATGCCCTCCCTCCAGAGTATACTCGGTTCCCAGCCAAGTTTTTCCTTTGCCTTCTGTGTGTTACTTATGTAGACCCGCTGGTCAGCCTTGCGCCACTCATCAAACCTAAGCCTGATCTCTTTGTTGTCGACCTTTTCGATATAGCCTATTATCTCAAGCAGAGAGAGAGCGTTGCGCGGTCCTCCACCTATGTTGTAAACCTCTCCGGGTGATGTCGCGGCCTTCCTCAAAGCCAGGTCTATGGCTCTCACCAGATCTTCGACATGAAGTACGTCCCTCACCTGTTTCCCAGTTCCGTAGATTGTTATCTCCTTCCCCAGCGCGGCAGAGATCACGAAATGAGCTATGAAACCCTGGTCCTCAACCCCAAACTGCCTTTCTCCGTAGATGCAACTCATCCTGAGGATGGCCGTTTTCAGCCCGTACGTGTGGGCATAGTCTTGGGCATAAATGTCTGCTGCGAGCTTAGAACATCCATACGGACTGTGCCCAGCCAAGTCTATCGGAAGAGTCTCGGGTATGCCATCCCTGTACTTTTCATCGGCAAAACTGTAGCGCTTTTTCCCTTCTTTCACGCGGATTTTGTTGACATTTTCCCCGTAAACCTTATTGGTACTACAGAAAACTACGGAGGCATTCCTCAAGCGCGCTACTTCGAGCACATTGAACGTGCCTAGTGCGTTTATCTCAAAATCCGTCCTGGGATCACTCAAGGATGTAGTCACAGCAACCTGAGCTGCTGTGTGAACTATCGCATCCACATCCTTTGAAGCATCCTTAACTCCCTCGAAGCTTCTTACATCACCTTTGATCAACTCAACGTTGCCATAACCAGCCCTCAGGTAGTTCCAATTATAGAGGGGATCCCCCATGCTAGTGCCCAGAATTCTAGACCTCGAAAGATCGTCGAACACTTTGACCTCGCTTGCACTCCTTGCATAGTACTCCGCAACGTGCGACCCCACGAAACCAGCTCCACCTGTAACTAGGACCCTCATTCACAACTCACCTTCCCGGTATCTTCTGCGAATCTTCAAGTCGCCCGCACATGGCGAATGAAGTTGTTTTCCCAGATTGAGGATCATCCCCTTCCCCCACAGTCTATCAAAGGCACAGGCTCGCCTCGTGAATAATAGCGTTCCTCTTGGGCTGGATGAACCATTAAGAGTTTGTTTCTTGTCCTATGAAAACAAGTTAGAAGGACAGTGGCATCTCACGCTTCACTGGAGGGTGAAGATCGGTCTGCCTTCCCTGTAAACAGGCTAGGTGGCGAGGATTCGCTTAGAAAACTTTAATCGGAATCCGCCGAGTCTTCCTTGGAGGGGCGATCCGATGCTGCCGATAATGGACATGAAGCGTCAGGAGATCTCAGAGGCGGTGAAGAGGGGAGAGTTGACCATAACGACTGTCGGACTTGGAAGAATGGGACTCCCCACAGCCTGTCTCTTTGCTGAGGCTGGTGCGAGAGTGGTGGGCGTGGACATCGACAGGTATGTAGTGGAGACAGTCGGCAGGGGAGAGAGCCCGTTCGCCGAGCCTGGGCTCAACGCCTTGCTCAAGAAGCATGTACACGCGAAAAGAATCACCGTGACGCTAGACATGAGACAGGCAGCGTCCCAGAGTGATGTCATCCTGATAGCGGTTCCAACAGGCGTTGACACGGCCATGAGACCGGACTACTCCGCGGTGGAGAGAGCCTGCCGAGACGTTGGGCGGGGTCTGAGAGACCGGACACTCGTCATCTTCGAAAGCACCGTTGGTCCGGGGATTACCGAGGGATTGGTCAAGGGAGCAATAGAAAACGCCTCCGGTATGAAAGCTGGATCCAATTTTGGCTTAGCCTACAGCCCGATCAGGGCGGCTGCGGGAAGCGTGTTGAAGGACATAGCCTCCTATCCCAGGATCATAGGCGCATACGACCCACGGAGCATGGAAACAGCCTCCGCCGTGCTCGGGTCCATCGTCCGTGGAGGACTGGTCAGCATGTCCAGTCTGAAGGCGGCGGAAGCCGCCAAGCTCTTCGAGAACGTCTATCGAGATGTCAACATCGCCCTAGCAAACGAGCTCGCCGTCTTCTGCGAGAGATCCGGGCTGGACTTCAACGAGATAAAATCGGCGGCAAACACACAGCCCTTCAGTCACGTCCACCGCCCCGGTGTGGGTGTCGGCGGGGAGTGCATCCCGGTGAACCCCTACTTTCTTCTAGCCCAAGCCGAGGAGGTCAACGCGAATCTGGGACTCGCGAGGCTAGCCCGAAAGGTCAACGACGCGATGCCCCAGCACACCGTGCGCTTAGTCAGGTCCGCCCTGAGATCCTGCGGCAAGCCGCTCAGACGCTCCAGGATAAGCGTGCTCGGCTTGTCCTACAAGGCGAACGTGAAGGAGGAGAGAGGCTCCCCCGCCACCACGATAATCCGCTCACTCGCGAAGAAGGGCGCGATAGTAAGCGTCTACGACCCGAACTACACCAGCGACGAACTGAAGAGGCTGGGCTACACCTCGGTCCCGAGCCTAGACAGGACCATAGAAGGCGCCGACTGCATCGTCGTCACGGTCGCCCACGACCAGTTCAAGGACCTCAAACCCGAGAGATTCGCAAGGCTTATCAGAAGACCAGCGGCGATCGTTGACGGGGCGCGCGTAATCGATCCGAAGGAGGCGGAGAAGGCGGGGTTCATATACCGAGGGGTTGGCAGGGGCTTCAGCTGAAAACTGACCCTGATACCTCTCAACTACCCCGGATCTCGGGCGACCAAACCCGCAACAGTGCACCGAACCTTCCTCATGTGCTGGTGGTTGGAGGACAAACAACCCGATTCGGGTTGCGGCATCGGGAATAGGAATCCGGGAGATTAATTTCATATCCCTAGGCAGAAGAGACATGTTGAGGGTTGGGGCTGGAAGGAGATGGACCAAGAACTGGAGGAGAGGCTCCGGAAGGTGGAGGAACGCCTTAATGAGATAGAGAGGGGCATAGACAACCTCAGCCATCAGCTGATCATAGCCTTCGGCCTGGTCCCGATCGTTGTTACCCTGATAATGCTCATAATCCTAAAGTAGCGAGGAGCTCCCGCTAGCGGAAGAGTCCTCCACATCAAACCCCAGCCCAATCCAATCGCGTTACGCCTCGCAGACTTCTAAGGCTCGGACACACGCACAGAAAAGCCCTAATGCCTCCGCTCACTCTCTCAGTCTGAGGATACAACAAGGAATGTCGAAAGGTGCACGCTGATAACCATGGATAACTCTGCTACATGGCCAACGGAGACCCCAGAAGGCGTAAAGTTGTTGAAGGACAGACTACGCCGCCTTAGAGATCCCTCGGTAAAGGCGGTGATCCTCTTCGGCTCCGTGGCGAGAGGAGAGGCTAGCGGACGAAGTGACGTTGACCTGCTCCTTCTCCTCGAGGGCAACAACGTCAAAGATCCTGTGCTGAGGAGAAAGCTCCTGTACAGCCTCGTGCGAAACGCCGTCGGGGATCAATTCGACAGCCTAACAGTTCTAGACATGGAGCTCCAGCAGTTTCGAAAACCGATGGAGATCTCGCCACTGCTCTTAAACATCTACTGGGACGCCCTGGTGATCCTCGACAAAACTAGGACTCTCAAGAGCTTCTTGGGACGGGTTAAGAAGAAGATCGCGAAAAGCGGCTTGAAGAGGGTTAGGGACGACAGAGCCTACTACTGGACCCTGCCAGAACCCATGAAGGAAGTGAGAATTCTATGAGCCTTAACCCGTCCAGCGAGGTCAGGTACAGGCACAGACTGGCCTCGGATCATCTGAAGAGGGCCGAGAGGCTGTTCCAGATCGGAGACTGGGCTGGTACGGTCTCAGCCTCTCAACTTGCGGTGGAGAACTTTGCGAAAGCGGTGATAGGGGCCTTCGAAGTCCCAACGTGGGGTCACGACCCTTCAAGCCAGCTGAGCGGCTTAATCGAGAGTCTGCCAAGCAACACCAAAACTATGGCTAAGCAACTCGCTTCCATGTCCCTTGAGGCAGCCCCTGAACACGGCAGATCAAGCTACGGTGAACCGAGCAGCGGGCTGGTGCCCAGTGACGTATATAATGAAGGACATGCCACAAACGCTTTGTCAAACGCCAGAAAAGCGAAGGAAACGGCGGAAAAGATTCTGACAAGGTTGGATACGCACCTCTGAGATTCCGCGCTAACGACGCATGAGCAGCAAAAAGGCTCGAAGAAGAGGCTAGCGCGCGTCGTGGTGAGCCTTATGAAAGCTGCTATCCACGGCTAGAGCCAGGGATAGGGCGCCTTATGGTAGACGTACCTCCATTCTCCCTTGTCGCACACACGCTAACCCCGAGTTCAATCAGCCGCTCTCTTCTAGCGTGAGTAGGACCGCACGGGAACGTGTGCTGAAACGATACGCGCTTAATAGGTAGTTGTATCTAAAATTTAGATAACGTTTTTATATCTTTTTCCTTTTGAAAGGAAATCGGGGTTGGCTATAGAACAGAAATTGCTCGTCAGGCTGAGCGGCGCAACAGCCGAAATCCTCAACGAACTCGTAGAACGGGGGTACTTCTCCACAAAATCGGAGGCTATCCGAGCTGGGATTCTAAGGCGGGGATAGATGTCCAGATACGGCGCGGCAGAAGTAAGAGTCCTCGAAGGGATTCTCACAATAGCTCAGTCCAATCAGGGCAGAGGAACCACCGTCCACGTCAAGAAGGTCCAGCGCTACGGCGGCGTCAACGACCTACCCCCGACCATAATAGGGAAGAGCCTCGCCCAACTTGAGAGAAAGGGCATCTTGGACCCATACTTCGTAGGAGGCCGAAAGATATACCTCGTCAACCTGCCCAGCCTCGTCAGGGAAATCGCTAAAACAGACAGACCCGCGGACAGAGAACGCCCAGTCCCCATTCCTTAAACCGGGCGAAGCCCTCCTCAAAACTCTCACCTCGCAAGGACTCTTATGAACTTCGGAACGTGACCGTCAACTCCTATCGTTCGCTAGTGGCCCGAAGCTGCCACGAGCTACACCAGAATGGTTAAAACACGACAAACAACTAAGATGAAAACCTGTCACGGACTCATGGTCTGGGACAACACGTAGCAACTGATGAAGGATGCATCTAGTGAAGTCAGGTTTGCTCTTGGCTAGATGCCTCATTGTTCTTCTCCTGACAATAGTGGTCGCGCTTGAGTTCATGCAAATCGTGACCGCCCCACTCTCCGCGGAGGACTCCACAGTCATTATCTTCTACGCGGCTGTAGCCTCCCTGATCATTGGCCTACCGAGCAAGCGGTACAGAACCGCGATCGGTCTTCTGACTATAATAGGTAGTTTTGCGTCCTTAGCCCTCGCGGGTCTCCGGTCACCTGTAGCGGCTGCGGCGCCGTTCTTTATCCTATGTGGGCTTGGTATTTCGCTGGCGCTGGGCGCGCGCACACTCCCCCGTTCGCAAACGTCAGTACTATTAATGATAATCCTTTTTGTCTCGGTAGCATTCTCGTCTCAAGCGGTGACCCAGGTATTCGAGTACGTCAAGAACGGGAGTTTTGATCGAGGATTCGACGGCTGGACCATCCCGAGGTTGAGGTATCCAGACGAGTCAGTCAGCAACAGCCACTGGTACCTCCCCGAAAAGAGCTGCTTAACATTGCAGGTGTTTAGTGACAAAGGTCTACCCTACGATCGTCTCGCTATCTCCCAGCCCATCGACGCTGAGCTTGGCTGGGGGGTCTGGATGGTAAGCGGCTACATGGGGAACGCGGACACGTACGGAGAATGCGACGCGCTGGCAACGTCTGTGATCATCGTCTTGAGAGACAACACGGGAGGGACTCGACGCCTCAAGTACGCCGTGCTTATTGAAGGGAAGTTAGCGTCGAACTCAACCGAGGGGGCTGTGGAGGTGGGGAGGGGCGAGGGGGGCCAGTTCGACTTCACGAGGAACCTGGTCAGCAGCATACAGGAGGTCTGGAGTGTCTCCTACGTGATCGGATGGAGGGTGACGGGGGTCGAGCTAGCGGTGGAGTCCTGGAACAACTGGGGGGAGGCGCTTCACGCGGAAGCCATCTTCGATGGGATCTCTTTGAAGCGGGAGTCCGACTGGAGGCAGCTGGCCCAGCTGGCTGGCTTTGCCTCGCTGTGGCTTCCGATCGCGTGCCTGCCCACGCTGATCTGGACCTATCCTCGAGTCGCAAATAAGAGGCTTATCAAAATGAATCTGTCGGAGGTCACAGGCTAAAGGATAGGAGTGGTTGACGCAGTTCTCTGGCAAGCCTGTGAGCGGGGGATAATGAGCTGCGGTTAGACCCCGAAGTAAGTCAGTTCTAGCATCGGAATTGCCTCGATTTTTCGGATTAGTGATAAAACTGAAATACTTGTACCTCGCGATCTCGCCTGTCGGCTTAGGCGACTCGGACCTTCGAAACTTCGACGCCAGCGGCGGTACCCCTCCGCCTCAATCTCCTTCCCGAACCTGTCGGGTGTCTCCCAATCCGAACCCCTCACCCCCACAAAGCCGATCCTGTAGCCCTTGGAGAACACTATGACCGGCCACTCACCGTAGAACCCGAAGTCCGGCTCCTTGGACAGCTCAACTATCGTTCGAACAACGTCTTTCAAAGCAATAAATGACCCTGACAGAAAGTCCCCGTACTGATCCGTGTGGAGCAGATAGCTCCGGATCCTGTTGACTGGAATCTCGGAGTAGTGCAACGGTACGTGCAGTGATCTGTGAGCACCTGTCGTTCTCTCGAGGACCACGCACTCACAGTCACAGTAGTGAACGCGCTCTCCTCTGCCTGAAAGAGCCGATTCCAAGGCTCTGCGGTAGACACAGCCCCTCCCGTTCTCCACTGACTCGGATACTTCAATTCCGAGCTCGACTAGCCTCCTATTCGTGACTCATGAGTGAGCCGACAAGAGACAACATGAACGCTCATGTGTATCTATTGCAGTTTCGAGACGTAATCCTCAAGCGTGCGAAGAAGTCTTACATGGACATCTACAGGATATCGATGCCAAGGTCGCGTCCATCCAGTGTGCCTCATGTCAAAGACCGATCCAGAACACAGTTCGCAAATGAGCCTCAAGCGACTTAGTCTCGATGGAAAGATACGCTGCTAGCTTTTTTCCGACTTGGACATGGCCTATCACAAATTCAACGCAGCCAACTCAGCAACCATAGTGGACCCCCCGAGCAAGAGGGCTTGTGACTGTGAGCTTGTCCTTGCTAGCTCCATGAGTTCACCTGTCCCGTGTTGTGTCGCACACTGGCATGCCTGGCTACGCGCGAGAAGCGAACTAAAATAGGAAAGAAGCTGAGAAATCGAAAAACCAGTAATGCAAAAGTTAATCAGCTAATAGAAAAATATGTAATGTTTAGGGAGTAATATAAAATACCCTATGTTTTTAGTGTTCTGGCTTTGAAGTCGATTATGGTTATGCCTACAACCTCGTTGTCAGCTATTCTGTATACGACCCCGTCTTCAACTTCAACGCTGTCTTTGGCTTCTCTAGGCTCTCCAAAGCTCACATAAAGGACATCGGCTTCCTCGTCGTAATCCAGGATGACCTTTTCAAGGCTTATCGCAACCTTCTCCACATTATTCCGCCCTTAACTCTGGTTACACCCAGAAGGTTAAGTGATCACTTCTAGTTGTTTCTCTCCGGCTTTTGCCTTGAGTAGGGTTGACAAGAATTCACCTAAGAATTTGCTGGCGTTTATTATTTCGATTTCAACAGGCTTTCCCTTCCCGTCATAGTTCAGGATAACTGGTCCATGCTCCTCTGCGGAGGCAATTTGTTCCTCGTTCAGAAGGATGCTCAGCGTGTCGCCGATGCCGTCATAGGTTATTCTCACTCGTATCTCCCTCTTTCACTTGGATAGATGGTTATTATTAAGACATTATTATCCATTTCTTCATAGACTATTCTCAATACAAGTTCGGGTTTAAGCTTCGATTGGGCTATCTTTCATCCGAAATAACCCGGAGTAAGCCTGTCTGAGCTCGATAGACGATCCCCGCCATGTCCACAAGCATTCGAATAATACCCCTCACGCTGAACAGAACGCTCTGGTGAACCTGAATCGGCAGTTCCACAACCCTCATCCTGAACAGGGAGGCAACGGTCAGCATCTCCATGTCGAACGCGTGTCTCTTCCCCGACAACAGAGGGCGGTGTCTCCTTCGGCACCTGCGTCCCAGAAGCTTTCAATTCCATCTTCAACAAAGTAATGGAGCTTCTTCGAGAATTTTGGTTGGTCGCGCCAGTCGAGAAGGCATAGGGAACATCGTTACGTTTATATTGTATCGTATCGCATGTATTGTAATGGTGATAAGGTGGAGACCATAACCGCGCGCATCCCAGACGATCTATTTCGTGCTATCAGGGAAATAGAGCTCGAGGAGAAAGCGGAACGGGCCGAGATAATCCGAAAGCTGCTCGACAAGGCGGTCAGGGAATGGAAGTTGAGTAGGGCGTTGGAGATGCTCAGGAATGGGAAGACCACCTTCAGGACGGCGGCAAAGATGGCCGGGCTGACCTATGTGGAGATGCTTGATGAGGTCGAACGGTCCGGAATCCCCATAGACTATTCGGCGACAGAGTTGCAGACCGATCTGGCCGTGTTAAGAAAGGAGAGGTAAATGGTCGTCTGCGATTCGGGACCTCTAATTCACCTCTCTAGGCTTGGCAAGCTTGGGCTGCTCAGAGACCTCTTCAAGCAGGTTGAGATCCCACCCTCGGTATACCGAGAAGTTGTGGAGGAGGCAAAAGCGCTCGGCAAACCCGGTGTCAGCGCGATAGAGGACGCGATAGAGGATGGGTGGATAAAAGCGGTCAAGGTTAAGGAAAGGGCCGCGGTCAAGAAGTTAGCCGAAAGTGAAAACGTGCAGATCGGGGACGCCGAGGTGATCTATCTTGCCAAGGCTCACTCAACGAGCCTAGTGGCAAACGACGGATGGCTCTTGAAGGTGGCGAGGAGCCTAGGGGTCCAAACGGTTTGGACGACCACCCTCGTCCTACTAGCCGTGAAGAGGGAGATCACCAGCAAGGAGGGGGGAAAGGACTTGCTGAGGGATCTCGTGCTCTCGGGTCTTTACATCAGACCGAACGTATACGCAATGCTTCTACAATCTATCGAGGAGCTCTGAAACACCAGAAAACCCGTCCTCACAGACCCGACGACGGAAGAAAGCTGTCCTCACGTTCTTGCGGCGTACTCACCATCGGACAATCGGTTTGCAGTCGCCATAGCACACGTCCAGATCACGGGGAGCGCATCTACTCCACTCTAAACATTCATAATTGATTATCACTGGATTGATCTTCCCGCGGCGTTCAGGGCTCCGGCTACGATCTCGTCGGCTATTCTGACCCTTCTCTTCCACTCGACTGGGGTTTCGAAGCCTCGAAGCCAGCTGTCGTACCCCGCCAGTCCTATCTCATCTCTGAATCTGTCAGGGGTGTCTCCCACTCCAGCCCCTCACCACAGAGCCCAAAGTCCGGCTCACTCGACAACTCAATTCATCGTTTGAAACACGTTCTTCGAGGCGACAAAGGAGACTCCTAGAAAGCCCCTGTACCGACCCAAACCGGGAGACATGTCAGGACCCTGTTTACCGGGACCTCGAAGTAGTACAATGGCATGTGATGCGATCTATGGGCTGCATCAGTCCTCTCTAGCATCAAGTCTTGCATCGGCATCATCATACATCGATGCAAGATCGTACCCATTCAATGCGTCTCTGGTCAAAGGTCGATCTAGAACACCATTAGCATAAGGACTGCAACAGACTTGTCTTGATAGTCTTGTCGGGGCTGTGCTCTGATTCGGACCTGACCATCACGAAATCAATGTAACCAACTCAGTAAAATTCGGATGTATCCCTTCATGTTCTAGACGCCTTAGTCACTATCGGATGATCGGCTTGTAGCTAGCCGCCTGTCGCCGGCGTTCTTCGGGTACCACCTCAACACCTAGCTCGGTAGGCGATCCCAGCCATATCAATTCAATGAAACATTCGAACGATGCGTCGAAGATGTAAGAGAGCCTACATCACAAGCCATTGAAAGATTCTTTCGAACTGGGCATGATGTATAAGTGGCTGTTGCTCGAGCATGCTTCGGTTAGCCCTATTCACATCGTGGTCGCCGCGCTATCTTGATAACGTTTTTATATCTTTTTGATTTCTTAGTGATCGGGGTCAGTCATGGAAGAGAGACTGCTTGTCAGGTTGAGCGGTGCAACAGCCGAAATCCTCAACGAGCTCGTCAAACGTGGGTACTTCTCCACCAAATCAGAGGCTATCCGCGCAGGAATTCTAAGGCTGGGGGAAGCCTTCATGCTCGTCAAGACCCCCTCCGAATACTGGAAGGAGCTTGAGGCAGAACTCAAGAGGTCAGGCAGACGCATGACTCACGAGGAAATCTCGGAGGCTATAGCCTCACTTGAACGAGAGGCCTAAACGAGCCTTCCTTGATTCGATGGTCTTCATCTTTGGCAGGTTGGAGAAATCCAACTCAAGGCTTGTACTCTTCTTAGCTCTGCTCGGAGAATTCGAGGTTGTGGTCTCCCAGCTTGTTTTGGAGGAGGTCGAACGTTTTTTCCGAGAGAATTTCAGTCGAGAAGCAGGTTACTTGGCAAGAAGATTTGTTGAGGCTCTGTCAACACGAGTGGTCTCACGCGGGGACGTTGAAGATGAGATGAACAAGCTGAGAGGCGGAATAAAGGAAAAGGACTTGGAGAACCTGGCTGTCCTAAGACATGAGCGCCTAAAACACCTAGTAGCTTATGATGACGATTACAAGGAAGCGAATGTAAAGGAGTACATAACACCTAGGGAATTTGTTAAACTATTCGAATTAAAACCTTACAATGTAGAATATTAAACCTAAAGAAAATACAAGGGCCTCTCTTTCAAGGATCGACTTCCATCAGCGGGTCCTCTGAGAGACGACGCACCCTGAAGAAAGAGGAGCTCTCTCCACGTTCCTCATCCCGTGTTCACCATCGGATGATCGGTTTGTAGTTCGTTCGTCTGTTGCCAGCGTTCTTCTGGTACCACCTCAACACCCTAGCCCTGTAGGCGATCCCAGCCATATCCACAAACATTCGAACGATGTGTCTCACACTGAACAGCACGCTCTGGTGAACCTGGATCGGCAGGTCCACGACCCTCATCCTGAACGCGGTTGCGACCGTAAGCAACTCCAAGTCGAACGCGTACTTCCTCACCGACAGCAGAGGGAATATCTTCTCCAATGCCATCCTCCTAGAGGCTTTGAAGCCGCTCTGTGTGTCGGGGATCCTAACGCCTGTCATCAGCTTCGCCAAAGCGTTAAACCAGTAGCTCAGAAACTTCCGCGCGCCGGGCGCTTTCACCACTGACTGAGAGTGCCTCTTGGAGCCCACAGCGATATCAGCATCGGCTAGCGCACGCACGTAGCTGTTTATGTCGGGCGGATTGATCTCAGAGTCGCTGTCCATGAAGATGATCACATCGCCCGTAGTCTCCTGGAACCCGTACTTGAGTGCGTAGCCTTTCCCCCTGTTCTGATTGTACCCTACAACCTTCAAATGTCCATCCAGTATCTTCGATGCCTCTTCCGCCGTCCCGTCAGTGCTCCCGTCATCCACCAAAACTATCTCGTAGTCGAAGCCGGTACCTTTAAGCATCGATCCAATTCTCGCCAGTGAGTCCTTGATGTGGTTCTCCTCGTTGTAGCACGGCATCAGAACAGATATCTTCATCGAGTTCCCGGCGCTTCGAACAATTTGTTCATGAGCATGAGCTAATCAGCTTTGCGAGCGAGGATGTTAACTAGCTTTCGGGGTAAGGTTCTTGTCTGAGGAAACAGGTGCGAACGCGCGATACCAGTCAATTGTTTCCTTTAGCCCCTCCTTCAATGTGATTTGTGCGACGAACCCGATTTTCTCTTTAGCCTTAGCGGTGCTCACTCTTCGTTCCACTTGCCCAGTCGGTCTGTCCTGGTCAAAGACGATTCTCGCGTTCTCGTAACCTGAAAACTTCAGTATCAGGCGCGCTAGATCCTTGATCCTGATGCTCCTGCCCGTGGCCAAGTTTACTGGGTCTGCCACAGGGTACTTCTCCAATGAAAGGAGCATCCCGCGCGCTATGTCTCTGGCGTGAATGAGGTCTCTGGTCGACTCGCCCGTGCCCCATATCACAAATGGGTCGTGTCTTCCCACTGCTTTGCGTATCAGGGCTGGGACAACGTGGGATGTTTCCAGGTCGAAGTTGTCTCTTGGCCCGTAGGCGTTGGTCGGACGAACGATGGCTATTTTCATGCCATGTTCTTCGAAGTATGCTTTAGCCTGCAGCTCGCCCATGCGCTTGACCCAGCCATAGGCGGCGTTTGACCGTGCCGGAGGACCGTCCCAGCCTCTTTCTTCAACAAAGAAGTCTAGGTTCTCAGGATAGATACACGCGCTGCTTGTGTACAGGTACCGTTCAACATCCTCTAAGCGGGCAGCCTCCAGCATCTGGGTGTTCATTAGGATGTTTGGAGTGAACATGCTGGCTGGATGGGCCACGTTCCTTCCCACTCCGCCAACCACGGCTGCCAAGTGGAAGACATAATCAATACCTTTGACGGCTTCTCTGCACGAGTCCCATCTGGTCAGATCGCCATGAACTATGTCCCCGCTCCTAAGCTCGATTGGCGGACGACGAGAATGCACGACTGTGCGAACCTTTGCCCCTCCCTCAATTAACAACTCCACTAGGTGAGATCCGATGAGACCGGTTCCGCCGGTAACCAGCACGTTCTTGCCTTTGTAGTGCTCAGACCTTTCCATAGTAGGATTGATACCACCCTTTGAAGGGTCCTCTAAACCTGATGGGATTGTTCACCATCCATTCAATCGTCTTTCTTAAGCCCTCTTCAAGCGTGACTTTCGGTTCCCACCTCAGGATTTTCCGCGCTTTCGCGCAGTCGCACAGGAGGCGTTCGACATCGTACGGTCTGAGACGCGTTGGATCTCTCTCTATTCTAACCTGTCTCCCCAGGAAACCTGCCATCAAGAAAACCAAGTCCCTGATTTTGATGCCTCTGCCTGTTCCAAGGTTTATCGTTTCACCTACCGCGTTCTTGTTAGCCAGAGCCATGATCAAACCCCGCGCCGTATCCGCGACGTAAGTGAAATCTCTTGAGTTCTCGACGTCTCCTAGTTGGACAGAGTCGTTCGCTGAGAGGAGTTGAAGGGCGATTTCAGGTATGATGTATGGCTGGGTAACGTTCGGTCCGTAGGAGTTGAATGGTCTGACTATTACTGCGGGAAAACTGTGCTCCTTGTGCATTGCGAAGACTGCCCGATCTGCGGCCAGTTTGCTGACCGCGTAGGTCGAATTTGGACGGGTGGGATGCTCCTCATCCATTGGCACATAGCGGGCTGTGCCGTAGACCTCGCTTGAAGATACGTGTACGAACCTCTCTACCGTTTCAGATCGAATCGATTCCCACATCATATTGACCGATCCCATCGCGTTTACCCTGAAAAACTCCTCAGGATGATGGTAGCAATCAGGTATGAAGGGTAAAGCGGCTAGGTGGATAACTAGCTCCTGATCTCTAAGCGTCTTTGAGACGATCTCGTGATCGCAAACATCGCCTTTAACAACTTTAACGTCATGGAGTCCTCTGATATACTCCATTTTTCCTGATGAGAAATTGTCAAAGACCGTTGCATTCGCTTCCAGCTCGTGAAGCTGTCTTACAACCTCGGACCCAATAAATCCAGCTCCGCCGGTTACCAGTATTCTCCTATCTTCGAGGGCATCCTTTAATTCGGGATCAGACAAAACACCGTTGCCTCCAGAGATTTAGCCGCGTTTTGTTGTCAACACTCGATCTCACATCCCAAATAAACTTTCGGGTTATGTGGATCGGTAACCGGTTAACCTGTCTGGGTCAGGAGTGTGGAGGGCGAACCCACTCTACCATGAATCAGGCGTGGGCCTTTTTCTTTCTCCTCAACATGTCAAACGCGAGGAGCGAGATTGGAAGCGCCAACCCCACAAACCACAGGGCTGCGGTAACCGCGTAAGTTCTCTGGGGGGCATAGTGGATCTTCAGACTGAAGCTTCCAGTTTTATCTACGAGCCACCCGTTCGCGAAGCCGTATACGAGGAGGTGTTCGGCGGCTGGTCCGTTGTACTCCAACTCCCAGCCCGAATCGAAAGTGTTGCCAAAGACCAGAACGAAGGGTGCGGTGGCGTTCTGCACGTGCACTTCATAGGACACGGGCGAGACCACTGAGTACGAGACAACGGGATTAGAAGAGATCTTGGGACGATCGTTAGGAAAACTGTAGATGGCTTGGCTCGATTCCTTGGGTATTGGAGCTGCGTATATTAGCGGATATGGATCTCTAACCTCATAGATCAACCTCTCCCCAATCCTGCTCACATAATAGAGGTTCTCGGTGTTGTCGAGCGTGAAGATCAAGTTGACGAGGTCCATACGATAGCGGGAGCTTTCAACCGAACTCGGGTTATAGTCCAAGTGGACCATGACATACTTTACACCCAGAACCGCCAGCGCCTCCGAAAAATTGCTCGTATCTCCGGTATTGAGCTTGTTCGCCAGCACCCCATAAATATGGTTATTCGGTACAGGCATGTATCCTCCCGAGAACATGGGGACGCCCATGAATAGTAATACCTCCGTAGCATGGTACCACATGGTTCCAGTCAAAGGGCTCTGTGCGGGCAGCGATAGGACGCGCTGCCCGTGGGTGAGATGCGCAGAAAAGAAGCCGTAAACCTCGTACTCGTACTCAGGCACGCTTATCCTCGCCCCGGGCGCCCATCCGGGGGGATAAGTAGTAGCCCAACTCCCCGTGAATAGTGAGGGGACGGCGCCGACCACTAGGACGATCGAGATGGCGCCCATGACCGCGCCCCTGGTTATCTGGCGCTTCCTCAACCTCCCGCAGATACTCAAGATCTTAAAGATCCCTATCGGGGCGAGAACGGCGTAAGCCAAAGCCAACACGAAGCCGAAATCCATCAAGAGCGTTATGAACGGTCTGAAGAGGAAGACATTCCACCACAGGTAGGTGAATATGCCGCCAAAGGGGCCCGACACGCCCGCTATGAGGAAGACGAAGATCAAGACCAAGGACGTGAAGAACACTATGTATGCCTTGAACTCCTTCTTGTTGGTCTCGTGAAGTAGTGCGACGAAGGAGAAAACCGACAGAACCAGGGTGAAAAGGATGGTTTGACTCGGATAACTCACGTCGTTGAGCCATCCCATGGCAAGAGCGGTCAGGTAAGTGGTGCGTCGGCTGTTCTCGAGGACCCAGATCCACTGTGTGGAAGCCGATGAAGGTTCCAGCAACCATGAGACCTTGGAGGGTATCCAACGCAACTCCTGAGAGTAGAGTAGAACGCCCTCCATCAAAAGAAACGCGAGCATAAGCACCGAGTACTTTAGACTGGGTCTTTCCATCAGAAAGAGCATCAGGATATAAACGACGATGATGAACGATGCCGGCAACAGATAAACCCACGCGAAACCTGGTAGCATCAAGAAGAGGAAAATGGATGCCAACGCAAGGTCCCTGAGGGGGAAAGAACCCGCTCGTGCAACCTTCACACCCTTACGGATATGGTAGAGAAAGAATGGAAGGAAGGCGTAGATGAACCAAACATTGTTACCAGTAATAACCCAAACCAAAACGTAGGAGTTCAAGGAGTAAAATATCACAGCCAAAAACGGCGCCGGTGAGCCCCTGAGCTCCTCATCGTAGATCTTTCGAGTGAAGAGGAGCATCCCCAGCCCGCCCAAGAAGAATAGGAAGACGTAAAGGACGTACTGGGACCAACCGAGGCTTAGATTCAACACGGTGCGCAGAATGTATATGGAGCCGATATAGGGCATCAGAGAAAAACTGTAGAAAGGGGGCTCCCCGGTGCCATTCAAGTCGCACCAGGCATACATGTGCGTCAGGTAGTATTGAGGGTTAAAGGGGAAGAACTGGTCGACCTGGTAGAGCATGGACTTCTGGGGGGAACCGAACCATTGATAGACCATGACCACCGATATCGCGAACCACGCCAGCGACTCCCAGAGAAAAGCGTTCCTTTGTTTTATCATTGTCCAGCATCACTCAGAGTTTCATGAGCGCGCCAATTAACCAGCTCACATGCGAGAGATGAATAATCGCGTTTTCCACTCCATTTTCACCGTACGCCTTCTATCTCTTGAACTTTTTAATTGACTGACCCTTCGTGGCCAAGACTAGTTTCGTTTATCGCTCCAACTTTATATCTGGAACGCTAGCAGCACTTACCTAACCAGCCGGTTGACCACATAAGTCAATCCATATGTTAAAAGGACTATCCAGCACGCGATTGGATGAAAAAACCACGCCTTATCCGGAACCTTTTTGTAGCCCTTGGTTAAGTCCCAGATAAGAGGAATCAACAGTAAATTATAAAGAATGAATTTGAGAAGATTCACTCGATTCAAATGTCTCCAAGGGTACTTTCTCATTCCAAGCTTGTCAAAGTACAAATAATCGTTGATTCTTCTATAGGTTTTCCGAATGAATACTCTGATGTTATTTGCAAAAAGATGGACTATTCCAATCTTAACTTTAGCTAAATGCTTCCCTGCAACCACAAACTGGTGAACAACATCTATATCAAAGTAGAACGGCTTATAATCAACATCCTTCAATGCCTCTGCCCGAACCAAAAAGCCGTCCGCGCCCATACCCGGAACGTCCATTTCTCCCATCAGCATCTTCAAGTAACCCGCTCTATCCTCTGTTCTCGCAGACATCTCAGTCCACGTACCCTTAAAGTGGCAGTATCGGTCAAAGTTTCCCAAGTACACACACAAAGGATCGTTAGATCCAATTAGTGCACAGTATCTCGTGATCAGCGGATCTTCTCGTCTATAGGTGTAATAGAGAGTATCGGCCCCCACTATGCTTGGGTCTTCAAAGGGCTCTAGCATCCTCTTGAGCCAGTCCCGGCGGTCAAGAATATTATCACTATCTATGAAAGCAACTATTTCATTCCGCGCCGCTTCTACTCCCACGGCCTTGCCAGCCTCACCTGTCCTCAAGGGATTCCGCAGAACTCGATCAACACCAAAGGCCTGGGCAACTTCGACAGTTCTATCTCTAGATCCACCATCGACTGCAATTATCTCGAATCTTTTCCGGGGGCAGTCTTGAATCAAGATGCTCCTTAGACACTCACCAAGAACCCTCTCTGAATTAAGCACGGGTATTACGATGCTGATCGTCTTCCCTTCTTCTTCCAATTGTCTAGCCACGACTGAACTAACCAAATGTCCTTTCGGCTGCCTCAACTTTGAAAAGCAGATCTTTACCTATTCGAAACGCTTTTGCCAATGAATAGTATTTGCCCCCAGCGAGGTCTGAAAATCCAACAGCCCGAAGAGCGTACGCCGATATTGAAAAGACATAACCGGCATTCTCCACATATCCAGCCATTTTTCTAAGCCGCATACTTAGCCTGTAAAGCAGATACTGACGCCTCGTGATAAACTTAAGACCAGCCGCCTCGTACCCGCAACCAACTGTGGACACGTCTTCAGGCCTCCTGTGCAACCGCTTAAGCGCGTAGTTCAAGTGCGGAACTTTCCTAGGAGACTCGCCAACGAGTCTCGCTGCCACAACATCCACCGCGACTGGGTCACTGCCACAAAGAATTTTGCCAACGTGCACCGGAGTGCCTTCCAGCGGACCGGGTCCCTCCAGACCCGTGATCCCATCAACGATGCACAAGTCAGGCCAAAACATGGAGTTCACATCGAACAGTGCCTCGGAAAGAAAGGGGTGTAGGCGCACACGAACAGACTTATGTGGCAAACAGCCCCACTGGTTTTTCCAAACACCAGTCATGCGTTCATTCACGTGACGCTTCAAATTGGCTATGGAAACAAAATAGTCCATAAACAAAAGGGTCTCAGGGATCTCAACAGCAGACAGTTTCCCAGCTCTCTCTGGAACAAGCTTAACGGTCCTATCTCTACTCAGGTTTACAAGCCGCACATTGTCATACTTTTTCTCCAGTTCCGTGTACCCAAGCCTTTTGAAGGCCTCATCAGCGGACCTGTCACTGTCGCCCTCAACAACCGTGATCTCACAGCGCGAGTTATGTTCGTTTATGTAACTGACTACAGCGTCAACAATGCTTACCCTCGTCGTTCCGCCTGACTCGGGCGGCATTCTCGCAGAGCAGAGATTTGGCTTTATCACAACCCTTGAATTTCCACGAGGGAAAAACCCGTCCGCCAAATCGATAGCCGAATAGACGGCGCTACGTACGTCCTCATCACTCGCGGCGTCTACAATCGCTACTTTGTATGTCACCCTGGAACCTCCACGAAAGTTCCCCGCCTAAAGGACTCTTTCGCCGCCTCAACAATCTCCAAAGCTTTCCTATCATCATACCCACCGACAGCGGGTTTTTTGTCTTTAGTTATGCAATCAAAGAAGTGTTCGAGTTCTCTTCTGTACGCCATTTCGGACAGAGGAACGTTCGGATTCAGCGCGAACCTTGGCATGATCCTGTGCGGGCCCTTTATTCGGCTTAGTAACGAACCTTCCTTGTACAGCGTAATCGCAGGACCAGATTGCTCAGTGAATATCTTCCCCTTTGTTCCAATGATCTTGGTGTACCGATCAACCGCCTCCCAACTTTGGTAGTTGGGCAGCCAGAAAACCCCTATACGTCCAATAAGCCCGTTTGCGAACTTGAGAATCAAGGTCGCTTCAGTCTCAGTCTCGTGACCACCACTTGAATGCAGCAACGCTGCTACGCTTTCTACACGTGTGTTATCAAAATAGCTCTGAAGCAAGTCTATGAAATGGGTGCAGTAATCAATGAGTATCCCCTCGCTCGGCTTAATCGTGAGAGTCTCACTGTGCATCTCAGCATAGAGCACGTCACCAATCTCATCCTTCCTGATTATCTCCTTGGCCTTCTGATGGTTCGGCAGAAAACGCATTTGATATCCGACCATCAGCTTAACGCCATGTTTCTCCGCAGCCTTTATGATCATATCGTCCTGAGAGGGAGACATAGACATAGGCTTCTCAACGAAAATGTGCTTCCCAGCCTCCGCCGCCCTCATAGCTACCTCAGCGTGTGTAGGGGTCGGCGTGCAAATGAGCACCGCATCAACGTCGCTCTTCTTTAGGACCTCTCCGAGATCGTTACAACGATCATTAACGTTAAATTTCGCTCCAACATCACTCAGCTTCTTCTTATCAATGTCACATATCGTCGTAAGCTTCGCTTCAGGAATAGTCAACAAGTTACGAATGTGTACGTATTCGGCGATGAACCCGCAGCCGATCACAGCCACATTTACACGCTTCATGAGATCGTATCCTAGTTAAGTGCCTTAACGCGTACTTTAGCGTTGGCGCGCGTGGGGCTGATCGTTCTAACCAGTCTAATAGCACGGCGCTTCGTTGAGACGGTGTTTAGGTCCAAGCTTGTAGCAAAGTCTCGGTCGTTTCTCCAAGCTAAGCCTTTCGGTATCCCCCGCTCTCTGCGAACTCTGAAGCCCGGAGGGCCAGCCTCATTCCGGCTCGGATAGCTTCTAGGTAGCGGCTCCTAAGGGCTTTTAGTATCTTGCAAACTGTCGTGGCGAGAACCTTAGATAAAACCGAGGTACGGGCCTTCGCTACGCAAAGGATAGTAAGATCGACCATGGCTCTGTTGAGCTTCGTCAGCCTCCTGAACCAGACGCCGCGTCTGATGGCTCTTCCCTTTAGCTGAGCCAACCCCACCCCTGAGAGTATTCCTAGTATCGGGAGCCCACTGTGGAAGACAGCATCACTTTGACGCTAAAGATAAATGCTCCTTTTCAGGAGCAGCGCCTCACATGAACCTGTCGCTAACGGGATGCACAAACCTTCCGATATATTAGCTCCAATTCATCCGATATTCTCTTCCAAGAGTAACGTTCCTCAGCGAGTCTCCTAGAGTTAGCACCCAAACGATCGCCTAGCTCATCATCAAGCAGAAGAAAATGAGTTTTCTCCGCAAAACCCTCTACGTCCCCAGCAGTAGCCGTTAGCCCGCAATCTTCCTTTCTAACTATCTGACCCACATCGCCGAGATCTGTGGCAACGATGGGTCGTCCGGAAGCCAAGTAGTCGCCAATTCTTCCCGGCCACCTAGCCACATCTTCAATTGTGGCCTCGACCGGTAAAACCAGGACATCAGCGGCCGAAAGGAAGAGAGGAAGCCTCTGGAAGGGCTGACGCTTCACAAAGACCACTTGCTCTCGGATCTTCAACCTTTCTGCGTACTCGACCAAAGAGGGACTGGGTGCAATGCCAAGGAAGACCATTCTGAAGTCTTCACTTGTTTGGAACATCTCTTTCAAACGTCTCGCAACATCCATAAGAAACGAGAGATGAGAGGAAAGACGAGAGGAAGATGGCCACGCCCCGGCTTCGTAAAGCACTATTTTCAAGGAGCGATTCATGCCGAGAACGGATCTGGCGTAATCTTGGTCTATCGGCTTTATCGACTCAATGTCCACACCGCTCGGAAGTAGAAAGACCTTGCTAGGACTGACCCCCAACGATATTGCCCGGTTTGCGAGAACCGTGCTTATGGCTGTTAGTCCATCACCAAGAACAGATACTTTCTCCTCAAGTAGCGTCATAATCGAATGAATCACTGGACCATGTTCTCGGGCTAGACCACCTCTTCCCCACCAATCGTCCCAATCAGTGACAAGCGGGAGATCTCTCGCTTTCACCGCGATCGCCCCAATCGAGGTGCTCGCGTGAGCAAGAGCAAACGCGTGAACAATATCGCAGTCAATCCGTAGACCAGCCAAAGCATTCACAAAGTACCTCAGCACCCTCCCCGCATAGTCGCCATGCCCAATTTCATCCGTAGCTCGCAGATGGGGCGTCCACAACAACCTGACCCCATCAATCTCTTCCCTCCGAATACCAGAGCAAGAACTGGGGTTGGGAGCAATGATAGTAACCTCGTGCCCTCGCCCGACAAGGCATCTGCCCAGATTGAAGCATCTAAGAAAGGTTCCTATTCTCCTCGTATTGTGATTGAAGTACACGATTCTCAAGCCGAACCTTTCCACCCCGTTGCCAAAAGCGCGAGTTTCGGATCTATCGGTAACCTTTCAGCGGCTATAAGGACTTACTGTCAGAAGGCGGCACACTTCGTCTCTTGTCACCCAGCACAGTAAGACAATGCGCTAAAGCGTTCTCAAAGATACGCGCGCTATCATACTCCTTTCCTAGAGAGATCGCGTTTCTCCTTAACTCGAGGAACAGCTCATCGTCGGTTAGCATCCTCGAAGCCGCTTCAACAAGCTCTTTTCCGTCATAGTCGATCACAAGCCCAGCTCTCCTTCTCTCGATCAGAGAGGCTATCCACGGAACACGGGTTATTATTACTGGCAACCCCGCAGCCAAGTAGTCCTTCACCCTTCCCGGATCGGCGAACCTCGCTATCGCGATGTCGTCCTTAGGATTCGGATGATACGGGGCTAGCGCTACCGCGCATCTGCAGAGGAGATCGACGAGCTCCGACCTCGATAGAACGCCCAGGTATCTAGTTCCCTCCATCCGAGTTAGCTTCTCCTCGAACGCATATTTCCGCATGTGCTCCGGAGTCCTCCCAGTCACAAATAACTCTGCGCCTGGAACCTCGGCCAGTATCTCAGGAAAGGAGTTAATCACGAGCTCGGTGCCCTTCGCTGGAGACAGAGCACCTATGAAGACCAGAGACCTCCGAATCGGAGGGTAGATAACCGTCTTGAATTGGCTGGTGTCTACTCCGTGAGGAACGACGAGATTCTTGGTATCCGGGATCCCTTGCATCGTCCTTGCGAGCGCCATCGACTCAGACAGATTCCACACGAAATCAGACCGCTTCGCGGCGGTTATATCTAGGACATGATAGATAGCGTTCTTCACGGGATTCTCAAATCTACGGTCGACTAGGTCTATACAGTAAAATATGGTAGTCTGGACAACGCGAATCTTTCTGAGAAGCAATCCCAGACAGGCGTTAAGGCAATCGAAGCCGATGTAGATCAAAAACCTCCTTCTAAACTTCAAGGTCCAATAGATCGTTAGCGCAGCGTCGACAACGTACATGAGGGTTTCAGGCAGGAGTTTTCTGGGGAATCTTTGTCCCCTTCCCGGGTTGCCCCTGATGTACAACGTTGCGGACGATCCCAAACGCGCCGCGTAGAAGAGGGGGTGAAGTACGACCCCGAGAGTTCTCACCTTCTTCCTTAGAAACGATTCCAGAAATTCCGTCGTAGCATACATTCCAGAGATGTGACTTACAACAACGACATCCAACGTAGAGAGCTCGACCGGATGCCCCCCATTTTCATCCTTGCCGTAGTTCGTCAATCCTCTTCCGACACCCGTTGCTTCCACACGCTTTCCTTGCCTTGCGAGGATAAATGCGGAGCGGTCGGAAACGATCGACTCCTCAACAAAAGCCTGATCAGTGGATCGAAAAAGGGGACCAATCCCTGCGAGCCAGCGGAGGAATGTCTCCCCTGCTAACATAGCTTTGATTCCAAGCACCGTAACATTCTCAAGTAGTTTGCTCCGATGGCGTGGATACCTTCAAGCGCGTCCAATTCGAACCACCTGTACCTTGTAATCTCAGTTGTCGGCGTGGGCGATCCAGATCTCCACTTGGCTGCCATGCAGATTGCTATGTCGTGTCGAGAAGGGAACCTCACGGGAAAAACCCCGATGAATTTCGGCTTAGAGATCTCCAGTCCACTCTCCCGACAATGTCGGAACGCCGTCTGAGCAAAGGACTCCCCACGGAACATTCTTCCCCCTATAAGGGCCCAGACGTTCCTGTATGGTAGGATCACACGCCAACCTAACAAGAATGTTCGACGTCGCCATACGATCGTGTCCACGCATGGAATCGGCATTTTCCTTGTGACTTCGCCCCAGCAATCTTGTCTTATGAGATGTATGCTCTTGGTCACAGGGGTTTCTCCAGCTTGACGTTCCGAGCGTTTCATAAGAACCCTCTCCAAGTTTGGTTTGACTAGCGCGCTTCTCGTTTGCGAAGTATCACTCGATAATCTTCTTGAACCCGTCTTGGGATATCTTGGTTCTGACCGGGAATTCTCTTTGTATGATCTGCAACTTTAAAGTCAACCAACAGGGTTTAGACACGTCGTACTGGGTCTTTCCATTCCTTAGAAAAAAATGAGTCTGAACCTTTAATCTGCATCATAGAGGCTGCGGTCACAGTGCCCTTCATTAAGGGTTCCAAGACCTCACGATCATACCCCTCTACACCAATCAGCTTTTCTGTTAGAAGTCAGGTCGCAACCTCACACCCAAAGATCGGTTTTTTCGCGGCGTTCGGGGCTCCAACTATGATTTCGTCGGCTGCCCTGACCCTTCTCCCCCACCCGGCTGGGTTTTCAAAGCCTCGAAGCCAGCGACGATACCGTCCACCTCCATCTCCTTTCTGAACCTATCAGATGTCTCCCACTCCAAACCCCACCCTAGCGAAGCCGATCCTACATCCCCCGGAGAATACTATGATCGGCTACTCGCCGTAGAACCCGAAGCCCGACTCCGTGGACAACTCGACTATCGCTCGGACAACGTCCTTCGAGGCGACAAATGAGACCGAAAGGAAGTCCCTGTACCGATCCAAGCCGAGCGGATAGGTTAGGACCCTGTTGACCGGGACCTCAGAGTAGTACAACGGTTGGTTATGCGGCCTATGAACAACCCTGGTCCTCTCAAGTATCAAACATTCGGAGTCGAGCTTCCTTTGAAGAACCTCCGATAGTTCCGACGGGTATCTTGAGATCCAATGCAGAATACGGTCCCAGTCACAATAGTGAACATACTCCCCTCTGCTTGAAAGACCATCTCCAAGGCTTTACGGTAGACACAACCTCGGCCATTCTCCCTTGACGTATACACATTGGCTCCAAGCTCCGATCAGCCTCCTCCTCGCCGACTCGTGAGTCAGCGGAGAAACAGCGACACTCATGCCACTGTACAGCTCACGCAACTTCGAGGTGCAATCCTCAAACATGTACAAGAGTCTAGCATCAGCATCATGATGGGTCGATGTCAGCATTACGTCCATTCAGTATGCCCCGGCGTAACACCACCTAAATGTCAAGAACACTGTCTACACCTTTTTTCTGATAAGCCTGCCCTGATCAGATATCACTCATTTACCAATCGCCTTGGGCTGTCTGGCAGTCGTATCAGAATAATTAAAGCGTGGCACATGACCAAGATCAAGACTTGTCAAGGCTCATAATCGAAGAATCTTCGAGAGATCGGCTCTATGATAATGCACGGCGACTAAGGAAGGACACGTCTAGTGAAGCTGACATTGCCAATGCTCAGATGGATCAGTGTTCTGCTCCTGACAATAGTGGTCACGTTTGAGTTCATACAAACAGCATTCGCTGCGGTCTCCGCAGAAGAGTCCACAGGCATCATCTTCTTCGCAGCCATAGCTTCCCTAATCATCGGTCTACCAAACAAGCGGTATAGAACCCTGACCGGTCTGATGGTGGTTCTAGGTAGCATCGCATCCGTAGCCCTCGCGGGTCTATGGTTAGTAGGCGCGGCTACGGCAGCGGCATTCTTTGTTGTATATGGGCTTGGCGTTTCTCTGATTTTGGGGCGGGAGGATGCCCACCCACTTCTTCTACCTGTGTATGCTTTGTCACATCGCGCTTATTCTGGCGTCCAGAACCTCAGCAGACGAACAGAGCTCAGACTCAGGCTTATGCGGGATCAAATTGGTTCGCGTTTTCCAATTTTTAAGCCAGTGATTTCGTCTATAGGATGGGCTCTGACCGGTTCAGTTCGTTTGGGTTCTTGTATGATGAGAACAGTGATTTTGGTTATAAGTCGGGCTCTCAGCCTTGCCGCCAGGTTAATCTCAGTCGCTCAGAAATTCCTTGCACATACGACTGGGCCAGCTCTCAGCCTTGCCGCCGAGGCAAGAAAGGTCTCTGTGCTGAGCGCGCGCGTACTCTATCATTCGCGAGCGTCAATTCTGTTATGGGCTATCCTTTTCGCATCTGTAGCTTTCTCGCCTCTAGTGGTGACTTGGGGATCCGAGTACGTCAATAACGGGAGTTTCGATCAGAGGTTCGACGGTTGGACCATCCCGAGAGTGAGATATCGCGACGAGGGCTTCAGCAACGATCACTGGTACCTGCCCGGCGAGAACTGCCTGACCATGGTCGTGTATAGTCGGAGGGGCTTGTCCTACGATCGTGTCGCTGTCTTCCAGCCCATGGATGTGGAACTGAGCTGGGGAACTTGGATCGTAAGAGGTTATATGGGGAACGTCGACGTTCATAGGGAGCGTCCAGAGTGCGATGTGCTGTTAACATCTGTCACCATCGTCTTGAGAGACAACGCAGGAGAGACCAGGCGCCTCAAGTACGCCGTGTTTGTGGAAGGAGAGCTAGCGTCGAGCCCAGCCGAGGGGATTGTAGAGGTCGGAAGGGGAAGGGATCTCCGGGTCGATTTCGCGAAAGACCTAATCAGCAGCATAAGGGATGTCTGGAATATTCCGTTTATCTTGGGCTGGAGGGTGATTGGGGTTGAGCTCCTCGTGGAGTTCTGGAACAACTGGGGAGACGGGGTTCACTTGGAGGCAGTCTTCGATGGGGTCTCCTTGAGGCGGGAGTCCGACTCAAGGTGGCCAGTCCGACTGGCAGGCTTTGCCTTGTGGTGGCTTCCCATCGCCTGCCTTCCCACGCTGATCTGGACCTGCCCGCGAGTGCCAAGAAGAAGCTAGCTGAACAGTGGGCTCTGAGTCTGTTTTTGAAAGAGATGTCCACCGCGGGCTCGAACCGCTTCTGATACTGACTGTAGAGATGTCTTGTCCTCGTCGAAGTGGCTATGGGTTGGGGTTCTTCCCTATCCTGATATTGTGTTCACCATCGGATAATTGGCTTGTAGCTTGACCGTTTGTTTCCGGCGTTCTTCCGGTACCATCTGAGTATTCTGGCTCTGTAGACGATTCCCTCCATATCCACGAGCATTCGAATGATATGCCTCACACTGAACAGCACGCTCTGATGAACCTAAATCGGCAAGTCCACAACTCTCATCCTGAAAGTGGCGACTACCGTCAGCAGCTCTAGTTGAACGCGTAGTTTTCCGCCAATGGCAACGGGAGTATCTTCTCCGACGTGTGTCTCCTGCAGGCTTTGAAACCGCCCTGTGTGTCCGGGACTTTGACCCCGGTCATCAGCTTTGATTTGCGCCTACACGTAGCTGTTGATGTCGGGCGGAGTGATCTCGGAGTCGATGTCCATGAAGATGACCGCATCTCCCGTAACCTCTGGAACCCGTACTTGAGGGCGTAGCCCTTCCCCCTGTTTGGCTGGTACCAGGAAATCTTCACGTGCCCATCCAGTACCTTTGACGCCTCCTCCGCCGTGCCGTCTGTGCTCCCGTCATCTACCACAACTATCTCGTAGTCGAACTTGGTGCCCTCAAGCATCGATCCAACTCTCACTAGCGAGTCCTTGATGCGGCTCCCCGATTGTAGCGCGACATCAGGACCGATACCTTCTTCGAGCATCACTAGCGCACTCAGTGATCACGCTTTCTTAGCTCGAGAAGAGCTATTCAAGCTTGCGATTTAGTGCCCACAACATATGATTCTGATTTAGATCTAGTTTTACAAGACGCAGGTTGAGAATTACGAGCGCCACGGTGATCATTGAGCCTCCCAAAGTAGTAAAGAGATCGGATGTCATTAACAAGACGTGGGTTCTTGTCGAGGGAAGGCTAAAACGGCGGAGATATAATATAGAGAACGGTATGTTTAGGTGGGCTAATATTGGTCAAGGGGTTACTTTGTTCACTTCTGAGCTAGATTCGTCGCTTGCACAGGAGGAGAAGAATCCTTCGATGGTTTCGATGTTCGAAGAGTTAAGGAGAGGACTAAGAGAAACAGTTGCCCCCGACATCTTTGAGGGCGGCGTAGATGATTCTATGAAAATCATCCTAAGGATGTTGGAGCCCAACCCGAGTGCTAGACTATTGGACCTTGGTTGCGGTAATGGAAGTAATACTCTAAAGTTTGCAGCAAAAATCGGAACTAAAGAAGTTTATGGCATAGAAGTTGTTGATGATTCCATAATAAAGGCGGAAGATAGAGGTGTGCGTGTGCACAAGGCAGATCTAAACCTCAAGTGGCCTGTTGAGTCTCAGAAGTTTGATGTCGTAGTATCGAATCATTCGATAGAGCATGTTTGGAACACAAAGTTGTACGTCAGCGAAACTTTTCGTTGTCTAAAACTCGGGGGATATGCGGTGGTAGCGACCGAAAATCTTGCGAGTTGGACGAACATACTTGCGTTGCTTGCTGGCTATCAGCCTTTTTCAACTACCAATATCTGTGGTTATTCTCTTGGCAATCCCTTGCGAAATGCAGAAGAGGCTTATGACCGGAGTTTCTTGGAGAAATATAAAGATGCTTGGGGGGGAGGAGCTACGGGTCACATGAGGGTCCTAGCTCACAGAGCCCTAAGAGATCTCTTTCTGATCCAAGGCTTCCGGATAGAAAGCATGAAGGGTGCAGGATATTTTCCATTTAAAGGAAAGTTTTCTCGGCTGCTATCCACTTTAAATCCAAGTCATGCCAATTTCCTAATAATCAAAGTCAGAAAATTGACATAGCAGAAACAAAGCAGGCAAACTTCCGTCAGTAAGTATTAGATGTCGACTAATGACTCTTAGAAAACCATTCCCAGTGTTTAGAGAGTATGGGCAAGAAAGTCGTCAAAAGTAACGAGCATAAAGACCCAGCAACTGAGGCTTATAAGACGATAGAATGACCAGTCAACCGTAAACCGCTAGATCTTGGCGCCAACCTGGTAGCCACCGCAGGGTACCCGTGGGGACCACGATAATATTGGGGTCGCCTTGCGGGAGGTATTCAAGCCAAACTCCGTTCCAGCGATACACCGCGGCCACGTTCTCTTCTCTATATGCCTGCCCCACCCGTAATGCAGGCGCGTTCACCCATCGGTAGGCCCCGCCGATACGCAGCTCATCATTTGCGATGAGCAAATAGCCAGGAAATGTCAAAACAATAATCGCAAGGGCGTAGTACCGCCTTTTTGGGAAACGAATTCTCGGACTAATAGAGCGCCCAGTCCAAGAGCGTATGCTTGTTGAAAATGATAGGACCAGAATCGCCAGAATTAACAGAACATATATGGTCGTAAAGAATATCCCGGCTGGTCTTGCCATAATGAGTTGAAAACCTCTGTAGGAATACTCCATTGGTGGCGGGAGTGTAAGAGATACTATGCTACCAATAAACGAGGCATAGATTAATGATATTAAACCCTGGATGTAAACCGTATCCTTGAGCCTCATACCACACCATTCGTAGAAAGCAGCGAATCCGAAGCCTGCTACGATGGACATCGGAGGGATAACCGGTAGGAACTCCCGATCCCAGATCAACACCTGAAACGATGCAATGCCAACAAAACTCGCGAGAAACCAGATTAGAGCCAATATATCGATAGACCGTTTTGAAAATGCTTCTCGATTTCTTGAAGCCTTAATGCCCGATGATAACAACTTAATCAAGCCGAAGGCAAAGAAGCTACTCCAAAGAATCGAGCCATAGGATGCCCAGTTATAGTACTCTTTCATTGGGTCGAGTCCGAACGGACCAAGAGGGTCTGAGGGCGAAAAGCCTACAACCATGTTCCCCTCGGGAGGCGGTCTATCGATTGTTCCCGTGATCACGGGAAAAAGTGATCTATGAGTAGTCACCGCCAGACCGTAGAAGGGGTTTGCTATCCCATCTTTGATGCTGGTCAGCTGCACAGCTTTATTGAAATCCCGCCAGAACTCCCACTCACTGAGGAAACGGTGATAGGGGTCTGGATAGAGGTAAGGATAGGTCCCGACATATGTTGAGACGCATATTGCCAGTATTACAAAAAGACCAACAAGGAGAACTTTTGTATGTGCCCGGAATCCATGCCTAAGTTCGTCTGAGAATCTGAGAGCAAAGTACAAAACGATCGCGATTAAGGTCACGCCGGCAAATTTTTTGCTCCCAAGGGCGAGCCCCAGAGCCATACCTGAAAACGCAAGTGTTAGGAACATTGACTTGGACGCAGTAGAACGTCTGTTCAGCTCCTTAAGAGCGTGACACAGCAGAAGAACCGACAAGATCGAGAAGAATATGCTTGGAGTTTCAGTTTGCGCTCTACGAGCACACGCCAACCACAGAGGGTTATATGCTAGGAATAGCGAGGCAAATAGACCAATCTTCCAGCTACCTAGCTCGCGACCAAGGTAAAATACCAGAACACAGCTTAGGGCACCCAAGATTGCAACTGGCATTCTTGCTAGCCAAAGAATAGCGGTTCCGGGCTGGTACGTAGCCCGAAGAATGTCGTCTGAGTTAACTATCCACTCTCGCGTGAGGTTTTCTTCTCGGTACCCAGCCAGCCAAGGGACAACTCCGATCAGGTATAGACCGACAGGTTCTCTTCGGGCACTTGTTGCGAAGAACTTGCCAGGTTCCTCTGTTCCCCAAGCAGGATCGAGTACCTTTCCACGCGCAATCAATTCGACATACCTCAACCCGACAAAAACATGCACTACCTCGTCGTCAATCATCTTCTCTTGACCCAATCCAGCCAAAAAGGGAACGAATAACAAGGCAAAGAATAGGCAAGTTGTAACTCTGCGGTGGCAGAGTCCTCCAATCGTGTTGAAAAGTGTCTGTCGTAATCCTTGGGAGGCCATTCTAACCTCGTGGTTTTTGTCTTTGTACTATTTCTCTTCTACCCTTCAAAGTAGGCCGGAGCAATCGCCTTGGACATCCAATTCGGACTCCATCCTAACGGAACAGACCTCAACAAATACACACTACTAGACCAAAGTGGTCCTAACTACCACCGAAATATAGATCCGTGAGCGTTGCGCCCTTACTACATATAAAAAGTTAGTCAAACGATCTGGGAAAATCTAATGCCAAAACTACTCTTGGTACATCCGCCCATTTTTTTGAATAAAGAAAGAAGTCCGATAGAGGCGATCCATAGTGTTACTCCACCGTTAGGTCTCGCATACTTGGCAAGCTTCATTCGAGACCTACCGGTGGAAATAGAAATCCTAGATGCTCAACAATCGTCCCTGACCGATATCGAAAGCTTCCTTCAAAGGGTACATCCAGATATTGTTGGTGTAACTGCGACAACTGCGTGTGTGAAGAGCGCCGCTGCGGTTTGTCGCATCGCAAAGGATCGGTGTTCCTCTGTAACTGTGGTTGGAGGCCCTCACATAACAGCGGCTCCAGCGGCAACGCTGGCAGTCTTTCCACAGATAGACGTAGGAGTTGTTGGCGATGGCGAAGAGACTTTCCGGGAGCTTACGAAGAGGCTCTTGTCTAAACATGACTATTCTGACTTGGAGGGGATTGTGTACCGAACCAAGACAGGTGAGGTGGTTCAGACTCGGCCCAAGATGGGCTATCTCCCTCTCGACGCCCTACCTTTTCCTGCTTGGGATTTACTCCCTCCACTTTCCTCATATGAATTTCAACCAGGAGCGTACCAAAGAAAGCCCCACACCATCGTGATCGGAAGCCGGGGCTGTCCTTATAACTGCATCTTCTGTCATGTAGCAAAGTTTCGTTCAAAGGTACGGTTCAGATCTCCAAGAAATATCGTCGATGAAATTGAACAACTGGTCTATAGACACGGGATAAGAGAAGTAAGATTTGGTGACGAGATCTTTACTCTCAACAAGAAATGGGTTGAAAGCGTATGCCAAGAGATAATTGAAAGAGGGCTGGGCATATGTTGGAGTTGCAACACGAGAGCAGACCATCTGACCTATGAGTTGGCTTCGAAGCTAAGAAAGGCGGGGTGCTGGCTAATCGGTATGGGCATAGAATCGGGTTCTGAAACTATATTGAAGAGCATTCGGAAACACATAAAACTTGACCAAGTGAAGGAGAGCATAAGAAGAGCGCATCAAGCGGACTTGCGTGTCAAAGGATATTTCATGATCGGTTTTCCCTTCGAAACTAGAACAGATATTGAGGATACAATTAGGTTCGCGGCTAATTCGAAACTCGACTTTGCGCAGTTTAGTTATGTCGTTCCCTTCCCAGGAACAGACTTGTACGACTTCTGCGTCAAACGAGGATATTTCGGCGAATATGGATGGCTTGACTATGAGGCTTCTCTTTATGATAGCCCTATCTGTGTGCCAGATGGAATGACGCGAGAAGATCTACGTAGTCTATTCAGAAAGGCATATCGAGGGTTTTACCTAAGACCTCAGTATTGGATTCAGCTCTTTACAGGGACACGATCTGTATGCGACGTTAAAAGGTACCTGCGCGGTGCTCTAGCATTGTTCAAAATGTAGACAAAGTTAAAAGTTCTTATCTTCCAAGGCAATGAAATAAGTTTTCGCCTACGCGAAAACATAACACGGAGACACTCGATGAAAACTCCAGACAAGCTCAAGCTGGCTTACAGACTCATCAGATCTAATCCATCATCCATGCCGATCCTCTTACGAAACAGATTCAGGTCGACTTTTAGATCCTGGTATCAATCGTCCGATGGGTTCAGTCCATCCCCAGAAGTTGTGACAATTGAGGTAACCAACAAATGTAACCTTAAATGCTACATGTGTTACCAAGCACGATCGCCCGAAGAAGACACAAAACTATCCGCTTCACAACTGAAGCGAGTTATAGATGAGATGCGTCGCTTCAAGCCTGCCATCCAGATCACTGGAGGCGAACCTCTGCTCTACGATGGAATTCTCGATCTTGTTGGCTACGTGAAGAAAAAGGGTCTGATTTGTATGATGAATACAAATGGGATAGTTCTTGAAGAATATGCGAAACAGATTGTGAAGCTAAGGATTGACAAGCTTGCAGTTTCCCTAGACGGACCTATGGAAGCAAATGACAGAACAAGAGGCATGAGAGGTGCCTATGAAAAAACGATGAGCGGAATAAACGAGCTAGTTAGGGCAAAGTCGGAAAAAGGGTTGAGAACGCCTCTGATTCAGCTTATGTTCACCATAACGAACCTCAATTACGAATACTTGGAGAGCATGGCCGACATAAGCAGAACGCTTTCTGCTGACTTATTATGTGTGAGTCACCTCTGGTTCAACCATCCGAGGGTCCGTGATCGGCACAATACATTGTGGGGCAAGATTTTTCCAGCTACCGAACGGACAGGTGAGCAACAAGCAGAGAACATCGACATCGTGGAATTGGTGCGAGAGATAGAAGGAATCAAAGGGATGAAAGACGCCCCGCCCACAATTTTTCTACCAGACCTAGATCCAGAAGGAGTCAAAACCTACTACCGAGCGCCAGACGTGTTTCTTACCAATGAGACCTGTTTTCACCCTTGGGTTTATGGACGAATATCCCCCGATGGAAGCGTCAGATTGTGCCCCAGAGATATGGCGATAGAATACGTGATCGGGAGCATTGAAGAAGCTGCCTTCATGAAGATTTGGAACGGTAGGAGAGCCATTGAGTTCCGAAGAACTCTGGTTGAGAACGGCAACTTCCCTGTGTGTTCAAGGTGCTGTGGATACTTCAAAGTCTCAAAGGCGCTTACTTGATCTTCCCTTTTCATTGCATACTTCACCGCAACATATACTGACAGAGGTAGAGGAACGAACGGAATTAGCTTCTTTAAGGCAGTCAAGTCAAAGTTCATCTCGCACAACTCCATAATGCGGCGATAGCTCGACACATGTACCTCTTCTACCTGCTTACTCGCAGCAAGAACAAAGCGCCTAAGTTTGGTGATTGCATTCTCGACGGGCAGCCCCGCTAGGAAAAAGCCATCCTTCTTGAGTGTTCTAGTGATCTCTCTGACAGCTAAGTCAACATGCCGCAAATGTTCCAAGACGGAAACGGCGAACTCAAAATCGAAGACGCTATCTCTAAATGGCAGATGGTTAATATCTGCTCTGATCAAGGCACATTCGACGATCTCACTCTTCAGAAAATCCTTAACAAGTCCCAGGTTGGCATGAATGTCTATTGCTACACATTCTCGAGATATTTTGTGCACAGTGGGGATAAGAATTCCACTTCCAGTCCCAATATCCAGTCCGATTCTGCCATTTGAGAACTCCGGGATTAGACTCGAGATTAGTTTAAGTCTCCGAATGTAGATGTTTTTCAAGAAATGCGAATACATCACAGCTGTGTCTACAATCGATGTTACTGGAACTCGTTTCGTGGGCTTTACGAACCTCATAGGTAACGCCTATATCATATGTGTCAAGCTTAGAGCATAAGTGATTTCAGCTTGGGCTCGTCGTGGATGCCTGCGGGTTGGGCCAGAGAAAAAGTCGTCGACTAACGCCGAGTTGAGATTTGTGTCCCGAAAGCCTCTAGAACTTTCAGTTATCTTTCCTGCACTCAATGAAGCCGAAAACCTACCTGAGCTTGTCCGGAGAACCACTGAAACCTTGAATAAACTTTATGACACTTCGCAATGGGAGATGCTAATTATTAACGATTATAGCCGAGACAACACCCTTGAAGTAGCGCAACAACTATTGCGCTCCTACAAGAACCTCAAAATCTTCACGCATCGAAAAAGACGAGGACAGGGAGGGGCATTTGAAACAGGCTTCGCCCAAGCGAGCGGCAGGATAGTAGTTACTATGGACGCTGATCTGCAAGTTTTCCCTGAGGATGTGCCGAAACTACTTTCAAAGATACAAGCGGGGTATGACGTAGTCAATGCAAACCGCTCCCGGGAAATCACAAGAGCTCTTCCCTCAATAAGCGAATTCAGCCTCGTTTTGGCCTCCATGATCTACAACAGATTGATGCGCCTTTGTTACCACATCCCACTTCAGGACTTCGCCAGCAATTTCACCGCTATTCGAGCAGAGTATGTCAATGGTCTAAGATTGGGGCGAAATGATAACCGCTATATAATCCCGATAGTTGCCAAGATCAGAGGAGCGCAAAAGTTGACCGAGGTACTCGTTAGAACCCAAGAGAGGCGGAGGGGCAAGACGAAGTACTCGGTTGCAAAGAAGTTTCTCTTAGGTTTGCCCGAGTTCCTTAACGCGCTATGGAGAATACACTTCAGACCGAGGACTATAGATTCTAACTCATAGAATTCGTGGGTCTACCTCAACGTACTTGGCAGATTAGTAGGAAAGGAGATCGGCAAGGGAAGAATTCTTGGCATTAGTTGTGGTATTGCCCTGTCACCAATCTCAGCCTAGTCTTTCATTCATCATTGGGACTTTAGCACATGGCACTTACAATTCAATCCACAAAAAGGGTCCGAGGGGTTCAGGAGATATCGAAAGAACCGTTGAGTGTGTTGATATAGAATAAATCCTAGAAAAAGAGATTCAACTGTACAATGGGCTACAAAAGAGACATAAAGCTCCAGAAGTATCTTTCCAAGTCTTTCCACGAGCGCACATTCTTCACCAGGTTCAAAATGCAAGAGGGTCTAAGATAGAACTCGCGCATAGCCTTGTACTGAAGATCTTTCATCTCGGTCGGGCTTCTTCCCTGCGGCGCGTAGATTGGAAGGTAGGTTGAAAATCCAGCCATAGCACTAAATCGTGACCAGTCTTTCGCCTCAAAAGAATCCGACTCAAGCGCTTGTCTGTATAATTCTGTGCCAGGATAGGGCGTTGCCAGGCTGAATTTCGCCCGATCCAGGGCAAGTTCCTTGGCAAATTGAATAGTCCGAAGTGATTCCTCCTTGCTCTCTGTCGGGAGGCCCAGAATAAGCGATCCTCTGCATTCTATCCCTGCTTCCTTGGTCCATCTTACGGCAGCCTTCACTTGTTCCAGAGCGATGCCCTTTCTAATGAGCTTCAGCAACCGCTCAGAGCCTGACTCAATGCCATATGATAATATTCGGCATCCCGCTGACCGCATTTTCCTAAGCAACGCCTTGTCCACATTGTCAACACGAGTGGAGCATGCCCAAACCAAGCCTTCATTAGAATATTTCTCAACTAACCTGTCACAGATCTCCTCCGCCCGCTCCCGGTTCACCGTGAAATTGTCATCATAGAAGAGCAGCCCTCTGGCATGATAACGGGTCACTAACAGGTCTATCTCTTCAAGAACCCTCTGGACACTATTCATCCGATACTTGTAGCCCGAGATCAGTCTTGCCGCGCAGAATATACATCGGTAAGGACAACCTCGTGAGGTGATGAGGACGTGAGTAGGTGATCTCACCACGAAATCGGGTTCCGGTCGGTATCTTTCCATTGGAAGAAGATGTCTCGCTGGCATGGGAAGACAGTCTAGACCTTCGATCAAGGGTCTGTCCAAATTGTGAACAATCTTTCCTCCTTCCTTGAAGGACAATCCTTCAATCTCTCTATTGTTGCGCCCTGAAGCTACTTCATGCATTGTGACCTCCCCCTCTCCTCTGACCACTAAGTCGATCTCTTCATGGCGAAGTGCCTCTTCGGGCATCACCGTAGGGTGAGGCCCACCAAGCACAACTCTTGTCCTTTCTGAGGCTTTCTTAACCGCCCTCGCGATTTCGCATGCCTCGTAGAAGTTTGTTGTGACACAGGTTATCCCAACAATGTCAGGACGAAGTCTGGCGACCTTCCTCCTTACTTCCTCTGAACTGACTTGAAGGGCTTGGCAATCAAGGACATCAACACGTACGCCTCTCGGCTCAAGATAGGCCGCAATATAGGCTAGACCCATCGGTACCTCGATGGGTGCTATCCGACCGAGCCTTCCAAAGTGCCGTCCCAAGCTGTATGGCGGATTCACCAACAGTACGCTCTCGGCGTTCATGACACTCTTACCGTTCTAACACATTCGTTTCTACAAGTCCCTATTAGAGGGCTTTCATTTTAGTCCTGAGGACTACAACTCATATACCTCTTAACGTTTGAAAGACTATTCATCTAGGAGTGGAAGGAAAGCTCATTGAAAAAGATACCATTGAGCAGACCTAGTATTGATCAGAGTGACATCGACGCTGTTGTTGAAATCCTCAGAAGTGGGTGGTTGACGAGTGGCCCTAAGTGTGAAGAATTCGAACGAGAATTTGCCAAGTACGTAGGAGCCAAGTGTGCTGTGGCGCTGAACTCATGTACCGCTGCCTTGCATCTCGCTCTTAAATGTTCTGGAATATCCCGCGGAGACGAGGTGATCGTCCCCTCGCTGACCTTTCCGACAACCGCGAACGCCGCCCTGTACCAAGAGGCAATTCCAGTCTTTGCTGAGGTTGACGCCGAAACCTATAACATCGATCCCAACAAGCTGGAAGACAAGCTATCCAAGAAGACGAGAGCCATTATACCTGTGCACATATCAGGCAACCCCTGTGAAATGGATCCCATTCTAGAGATCGCAAAGAAATATGACCTTGTCGTGGTCGAGGATGCAGCCGAATCTCTAGGGTCTGAGTATCATCAAAGAAGAGTAGGGTCATTCGGGATCGGGTGTTTCTCCTTCTTCCCGACAAAGAACATCACTACCGGAGAGGGAGGAATGCTCACGACAAACGACCCTGAGATAGCTGAGAAAGCTAAGATGATGAGGGGGCATGGAATAGCGATCGGGACTTGGGCGAGGGAGGCTTCTAGGAAACCTTGGGAAAGAGTCCAGACAATGCTCGGCTACAACTACCGCATGACAGACTTTCAAGCCGCTTTGGGACTATCTCAACTGAGGAGAGTTGACCGCCTCAATGAGAAGAGGATAACTCACGCCGCCTACCTTTCAGAACACCTTGAATCGATACAAGTCGTCACCCAAAAGGTGTTGCCGAAGTGCAAGCACGTGTACCAGATGTACACTCCTAGGCTATTGAAGGGGAATCGAGATGCTCTCGTCGCAGAGCTTAGGAAGAAAGGACTTGATGCCTCCGTGCACTTCAACCCCCCAGTTCATCTGCAGCCATACTATACTCGCCTTTTTGGTTTCAAAGGTGGAGAATTGCCGACTACCGAAGAAATCTCCAGAACGATTTTTACTCTGCCAATGTTCCCAGAATTGACATCATCCGATTTAGAAAGAATCGTGAACGACGTGCGGAAGGCTCAGGATAAGTCGTCTGAGTCTTAGGCATCGAGATGTTGAGTAAGAGAGTTGAAGTCACGACTGCTGAAGAGAGGTAAGATCTCGGATATTCTGCGTGTGATAAGACTGGAGGCGACGATGAAAATATGGTAAGCGTGGTGACTGGGGGAATAGGTTTCATCGGCTCTCATGTTTGCAGAGAACTCCTCGAAAGTGGTCGAAGGGTAGCCGTCTTCGATAGTGTTGACGAGAAACGATTGCAGTTCTTGAGAAGGCTCAGAATGCCAGACATATCCGACAGAGTGCTCTTCACAAAGGGGGATGTCGCCAACCTCAACCTTGTTCTCAGGACATTTAGGAGACTTGAAGCCAAAGAAATCGTGCACGCCGCGGCCATAACCTTCATCCCCTTCGCAATCGCAAATCCAACCCGCACCTTCAGGGTAAACACGCTCGGAACATTCAACATACTTGAAGCTTCACGGCGCCTTGACATCGAAAAAAGCGTCTACGTATCCAGCGCCTCGGTGTATGGAGACTTCAAGTATAGCCCAGCGAACGAAGAGCACCCACTCGAACCGAAGGATGTGTATGGCGCTACAAAAGCTGCTGCCGACAGACTCACCATAGGTTACCACAGAACCTACGGGATTCCTGCAACAGTTATTAGAACAACATCAGTTTATGGTCAAGGAGATTTGGAGAACAGGGTCGTGAAAGAATTCATCGAGAAGGTCCTTAAAGGGGAACCGATGGAACTTCATGGTGGGGGCCTTCAAAGAAGAGACTTCACTTATGTAAAGGATGCCGCGCATGGGATAGTTTTGGCGCTGCAATCCAAAAAGTCGGTGGGAAGGGTCTTTAACATCTCTGGAGGTGCAGACTACTCAATCAAACATGTTGCCCATGTCATAAAGGAGTTCATTCCTAAAGCGGAAATAAAAGAAGTTGCAGCTCGCCAGACAGATGTGGCTAGAGGAAGGCTCGATTTGACGGCTGCCAAGGAAGCGTTCGGATATGAACCAAGATATGCCTTGAGAGAAGGGATCAAGGAATATGTAGACTGGTTCGTGAAAGTGTATTTCCCGTCGTTCAATCTTAGAGTCAAGAACAAGCCAGTTGTCCGGTAGTCCAACGATTCTCTTTGTAGCGCAAAGGGAGGCGAAACTATTAGAATACTATTCCTGAACCGATGGGTTGGCTTTCACATAGGAGGAACGGAGACTCATATAAAGGAGCTTGCCCGACGGTTCGCAGAGAAGGGACATGATGTTGATGTCTTGACTACAGAAGGAAACGCCCTGAAGGAACTCGCACCCTACGTTCGGGTATGGTACGTCAGAAGAAACCGCAGGGAAGCCCCATACGTCCGACCTCTAAGAGAGGACAAGCTACTCCTCGCCTACGCTGCAGTGTTCGCTGTCAAAGCCTCCTTCAGGATGATGACGCTTCGACTGACGGGAAGAAGATACGATGTTGTGTCTGTCCACTGTACGTTGGAAGCCCTTCTGATGACCGTGCTCAGAGCACTACTCAGGACACCCTTTGTCTTCGTCTTTGAGGGATATACAGACTGGGAAGCTAGGGCAGCCAAGTATGCTGATATACAGATTGCCATCTCCAGTGACATCGCGGAAAGGTGCTCCTCAAGACATGGCTACAGACCTATTGTCATACCGGTAGGAGTGGATCAGAGCAAATTTCGCGTTGATGGCACCAAAATTAGGAAAATGTATTCTAGTGGAGATGAAAAAATTGTCTTGACAGTTTGTCGACTGGATCCAAGAAAAGATATTCCAACCCTAGTGCGAGCCGCTAAACTCGTCTGCAACAGAAACCAACACGTAAAATTCTTGATAGCTGGTGAAGGGGGGGAAGAAGCGGGAATTAGGAAGCTAATAGATGACTTGAATCTTTCAAGAAAAGTTATACTAGTGAAGGAAGTACCAGTGCACCCAGCTTTCTATGCCGCTTCTGATCTTTTTGTGCTCCCTAGCCGCTACGAGGGATTTGGGATTGTCTTCCTTGAAGCCATGAGCGCGGGGGTTCCCATAATTTCGACAACGGCGCCAGCAATCCCTGAGGTTGTTGGTGACGCAGGGCTACTCGTTCCTCCGGGGAATTCTGAGCTACTGGCTGAGGAGATCCTGCGTCTTCTGAAGGACGAGAAGTTGAGAAGGGACCTAGCGGAGAGGGGTCTGGAGAGAGTTGGAAGATATGACTGGGACAGACTAATAACCCAGTACGAGAAGGTCTACGCCTCAGTAATCAAGTCACAATAGACCTGTGAGCTGGCGAAAGGTCTCCTCAAAGAATAAAGCTCTCCCCGAGACCAGCTCCTTCTGACTTAAGAGAGCCTTATCTGAGAGATTTCGTATATGGCTCTGAACCTCAAGACGTCTTGACCAGACGTATTTGAAATTGACGATATTCCATAGAATAGCCTTGAGGTACGCTACCCCTCTGCCAACCTCTCCACGGACAGTTTGAAAGAGAACCGCTGCCAATACAAACGCGATATCTAGAGGTAGATACCGGACTACGTTGCGCAACTCATAGTTCTTGGTTAACATGGCAAGATTGTTCTTGCAACCATGAAATAATGAGATTAAGGGAGACTTCCTCATTGTGCCTCTTACTGCGTGGAAGACTACCGATTTGGGGACATATACTATTCTGTAGCCGCTGAGTCTGACCCTCCAGCAGAGGTCCGTATCCTCGAAGTATATAAAAAACTTAGAGTCAAAAGCGCCAACCTTTTCCAGTACGCTTCTTCGAATGGCCATGGCGGCGCCGACAGCATAGAAGATCTCGTACACTTTGTCGTACTGTCCTATGTCTATCTCTCCTTCACCTTTCCTGCGAGACCAACCAAAGCGATCGATGAAGCCGCCTACGCAGTCAATCTTTCGCCGATCACTTAGGGATAGTAACTTGCACTGAGCGACGCCAATCGAGTCATCTTTCTCCATAACTTTACTAAGCTCCTCTAGCCATTGAGGATCAACTAGTGTATCTACGTTCAAGAAAACGATGTATTTTCCCCCAGCAAAGCGGAGTCCTACGTTGTTTCCACCAACGAATCCCAGGTTCTTCGAGTTACGAATGATGCGCACTCGTCGATCTGATCCAAAAACCTCACTAACAACCTCAAAGCTTCCATCGATTGAAGCGTTGTCAACGAAAATTACCTCAAAGTTTGAGTAACTGGAGTCAAGCACAGACTTCAGACACGATCGGACGAAAACCTTGTCGTTATAGTTCAGGACGATGACTGAGATAAGAGAACACTCCTCTGAACTAGCAACTGCCGTAATCGTCACCCTTCTTAGCGACTATGATAAACTGGTACGCGAATAAGCCGGGGAAGGTTCTGAGAAACCGAAACCTAGAAGCCCAGCCCGTGTAGTCGATGCTTTGAATAACATGGCCTGTTTTTTCGACGAGGGATATAGCTGAGTTAATTGTGAAAAACCTAAGATGGGTTCGATCCATGATTCCACCGCCTTCGTATTCGAATTTACCCGTAAGTAATTTGATTCTAATTCGCCAGTATCCCACGTTAGGGATTGAAGCTACGATATACCCATTTGAGGCTAGATATCGTTTCAGCCTTCGCATCACTAGTTCGGGAGATACTAAGTGCTCTAGCACATCTCCGTAGACAATGACATCAAAGAAACAATCAGGATAGGGCACCTCCTCTAAATATTCGACATTCTGAGTAATTACGTGATCGCAATGCTTCCGCGCCGTCTTCAAGGCATCCTCGTTGATCTCAATTCCAACAACGTAGCAGCCCCTCTTCTTTAATTCAGCATCAAGATATCCAGCACCACAGCCCACGTCCAACACTTTTTTCCCTTCGCCGACATGCCGTACGATCTTCATGTGACTTTCATGAGGTGAACAGCTTATCCTACTGATAGATCCTGAGCCTCGACCCGCTTCTGAGGCGCAATCCATTGTCGAGCCTTCTATCAACATTTCTCAAGAATCAAGATTAAGTTCTTTCTTTAAGGCTATCTAGTTCAAAAGCTGACCAAAACATCCAAATACGGCTTCTTCCGCGAATCGAAAAGGGAGAAGGCTAACGTAGTTGGGCTGTGGCATATGCGGCTATCTAGGCCTAGACGACCAGAAGTTGCTGAAAACGATGTGCGAAGTCTTGCATCACAGAGGACCAGATGAAAACGGATACTTTTCGGACGGTAGTGTCGGCCTTGGTGTGACTCGGCTGAGCATAGTCGATCTCTTATCTGGAGCCCAACCTATCCACAATGAAGATAAGAGTATATGGTTGGTTTTCAACGGTGAAATATACAATTACCTTGAACTCAGGAAGGAGCTCGAGCAACTTGGCCATGAGTTTTACACGACATCCGACACAGAGACCATAGTCCACGGCTATGAAGAGTGGTCAGTCAAGTGTGTCGACCACCTTAGGGGAATGTTCGGCTTTGCGTTATGGGACTCAACTAATCACAGGCTTTTCCTGGCACGAGATAGGTTAGGAAAAAAGCCTCTATACTACGCCACTGTCGACGGAGTATTCCTATTCGCGTCGGAATTGAAATCCATCCTCCAGTTCGAAGGTTTCAAGAGAAAGATCAACTTTACTGCCTTAGACCACTATTTCACATATCTATATATCCCATCTCCGCTCACCATCTTTGAAGGAGCCCAGAAACTGCTTCCTGGGCACACATTGACTCTCGACAGGAACGGCATGAGAATTGAGCAGTACTGGGATCCAACATTCGGACCTGACCTGAATATTTGCGAAGATGAGCTCGTCGAGCTCTTATATCGCAATTTGTTGGAAGCGGTCAAGCTAAGATTAAGAAGCGATGTCCCCCTAGGTGCGTTCCTCAGCGGGGGGATAGACTCCAGTATTGTGACCTCGGTAATGAGTCAACTGTTAAAAGACCCTATAAAGACCTTTACAATCGGCTTCAATGACCCCGCAAGCGAGTTAAGATACGCTCGAATCGTGGCCGACGCGTTGGGGACAGATCACCACGAGTTAATTGTTCACCCAGAATCATATAGCATTCTTCCAAAGTTGATATGGCATTTTGACGAGCCGTTTGCCGATCCGTCTTTTATACCCACATTTTACTTGTCTCAGTTTGCGAGAAAATATGTGAAAGTAGCGTTAGGCGGCGATGGAGGGGATGAGCTTTTTTTGGGGTATCCGTTTTTTGAGGACCCACCTATCTACAGATTCTACTCAAGAGTCCCACAGCCAGCAAGAAAATTCGCTCTGAAGCTCGTGGCAGGACTCCCATATCATAGTCCACTGGTTTCCATGGCCCGCCACGCGCACCAAAGCCAGTACGGAGAACAGCCACCAGACATGCGATTCATCCTAAGAATTGCCGTTTCTAGTCAACAAGAGTTGACTAAGCTTTATTCGCAAGAACTGAGAGAGCAACATCATCCAACAGACACATTCACCTATATGAAGAATATCCTAAACAGCTCGGGAACCAATAGCGACTTTCTAGATAGGCTTAACTATACGATCATCAAGAGCTTTCTTCGCGAAGACAACAATACCAAAGTCGACAGAATGAGTATGGCAGCATCTCTTGAGGTAAGATCCCCACTTCTAGACCACATTCTAGCGGAGATGGTTTTCAAGATCCCGTCAAAATTCAAGCTAAAAGGCCGCATGTCAAAATACGTTCTGAAGAAGATGGTTCTAGGAAAAAACCTCGTCCCTCCTATCATCGTCAAAAGAAAGAAGCAAGGATTTAGCCCACCTATTCATAAGTGGCTCGATGCTGACTGGAGGAGCTTGAATTCACAGATATTCGACACAATAGGTTCGAGATGCCGTCTATTTGATAGGAACTATCTACGAAAATTACTAGAAAACACCTACGCGAACAGCCCAAAGATTTTCAGTTTAACGATTTTCCTCATCTGGTATGCCATGTACATTGAGAAAGAAAGTACTCGATCACCGAAAGAGGGCGTATACGCCTATTTATAAGGAATATGAGACATGCGCGTTCATTTGACCACTGAGGCATGAACCATGGAAATAAAACTGGCAGTAGTTAGAGACTCATTTAGTATGCCTGGAGCAACGGCATCCGTATACAGCCATTCATCGAAGCTTAGGGTTAGACTCATTGGAAGATATGATCACTCGATGGTGGAATTTGCGCAACGAAATCCGCGAATAACCTTAGTAAGCCCTAGACGCAGAGTGGTTTTTCCTGGATTTATTCCTTGGATCTACTTTCAAGGTTTAGAAGAAGTCGTGAAGGATGTTGCCATAATAGAAACTCTCGAAACGTGGTCATATCTTAGTCGCCAGTGCGCAAAGATATGCAAGAGAACTGGAAAATTGCTGGTCACATACGTTTACGAAACTATAGAAAACCATGTTTTCAATTACATTCCACTGTATCATCGGAATACAAACATCGTGATTGAGAATACTGCGGCATTTATAGCGCCAACCCAGCTAACGAAAGAACGATATCTCAAAGCTCTGTCTGTCCCGGAGGAAAAAATCAGAGTTATTTACTATAGTACTGACACAGGTAAGTTCTTCCCTCCGAAAGAAAGAGAGCCACCTCTGATCCCGAGGATACTCTTCGTTGGAGCTCTAATTCCCACAAAAGGTGTGCCTGAGCTGCTCGAATCCTTTAGGAAGCTCTGTGACTCGGGGGTATTGGCAGAACTTTGGGTATGTGGCAAGGGAAAATTAGAGCCGATGGTGAGGAACTACTGTGAGAGATATCCCGTCAAGTACTTTGGATTTGTTAGTTATGAGAAGATTCCGAGTGTTTATAGGCAATGTGACATTTTTTGCCTCCCAAGCCGCGATCTTAGGATGCTCGGATTCAAGATATGGGAAGAACAATTCGGGAACGTTTTGATAGAGGCCATGGCCTCGGGACTGCCTGTTGTGGCGACGGATTGCGGTTCAATTTCTGAGATCGTGGGAACAGAGAATGTTGTAGTCCCCCAAGGATCGGTAAGGGATTTGCGTCTTGCATTGGAAGCACTTATACGCGATGAGAATAGGCGTCACAAGCTCGGTGCGAGCAACAGAAGGAGGGCTCTGGAACTTTTTAGCGACGAAACACAGCACAAAAAATATGAAAATATGCTGATCGATCTCGTAGAAACATTCAAGGTGGAATAGGATGGCCGGCAAATCCTTGCTTTAGCCAAAGGATGTACTTAAAAGAAGTGATTGACGCACATGAATGACCTCTTTCGAAGATCTATCTTAGCCTCATCTAGAAAGAGAAGCAGTACTCTAATTACAATAAACGATATCCGAACCGATCAGCCATGTAGCAATAGTATACGCCGCGGAGAGAGACACTGAGAATGCAGAATACATGTGTGTTCTGGAAATGGGGATACGTCTTTGATCATCTACCTTCTGAGCTTAGAAGACTTCAAATTGAGTCAAGAGTGATACCATTTAGGAATACGTTCCATCCGACAAATATGCGACTACTGATGAAACCTACGAATGTTCTCATTACCAGCGAGATTTACGGATTCTTTGCCTATTCTGCAAAAAGACTTGGCATCATCCCTCATTACATCATAAGAGTGGGCGGAGACCGTTGGGCCGTCCATAGAACCGAAGGATTTATTGGTGGACCTATCGAAGCTTCTTGCGACATCTTCTTCTCTTCCATACTAGAAGAAGCAGACGCCCTATGGGCTATTTCTAATGCACTGAAAACGTGTCTAGAAAAAAAAGTATCCACACCTATCTTCGTGATACGTTATACGGGCGTGGATCCGGAAAAATTTACTCCAAACAAAATGAACAAAGGACTATCGAGTAAGTTCGTTCATCCCCTTTTCGTGACAATAACCAACTTCAACTTCTACATGAAAGTAAGGGCTATATTGGATCTTCTCCCTCTTATGAAGGAATTGAACCTAGATTTCACTTGGCTAATTTTCGGCCAACCCGGGAAATACGAAGAAATGTGTCGAAATGAAATAATGAAGAATCAGCTTGCAGGTAAGGTTATTATGCTAGGTCACATCAAAGAGATAGACGTATACCTAGCATCCTGCGATTTCTACCTTCATCCAACTTATTTTGAGAGTTTAAGTCGTTCCATACTTGAGGCTGAAGCCAGCGGAAGGCCAGTTATAGCCTCATCAATTGAAGGGATTCCAGAAATAGTGGAGCATGGTCACACTGGTTTCCTAGCCAAGACCCCAGCTCAAATTATGAAATACATTCGCCTGTTGAGCGAGGATCAAGAACTGAGAGAAAGACTAGGGAAGAACGCAAGAGAGCTTGTGAAAAGGAATTTCACGCATAGAATGGCTGCAGAGGAGTTAGCAAGAGCCATGAATTCATCGATGTGACCTATGATAGCTCGGTCTACATTCAGACCCGAAAAAGTGTCGCAGAATAGTCTTGAACTCATGAGTTGCAAGGAGCTTGCTGAAAAACGCCATTTCCAAGTAGATTGAAAAGCTCATTCCTGTCTAATGATCCGAAGGCAACATCTCTATCAGCCTCACAATGAAGAATAAGTTTTCCTAAGAGTCAGTAATTGACTGAAGTAAATATTCAAATGAAGTGCCAGTAGGATATTCGAAAAACAGCATCGCTTCTGAATCCGCAGCTACTGCGTCAATAACACTTGATTCGTGAGTAAACCACGGAATGGTTCTTGACCAGACCCATCAACATCATCCTACCGCAAGGTTCAAGTAATGAGTTGGGTACAACTGAAACGAAACGTTACTTGGCATGCACCTAAGGACAAATAATCCGGGAGGTATCGGTCCCTCAGATGTTCTAAGTGCGATATAAGAAAGACTGGAATGCAGGTATACATCTGTTGGGAAGGTAATACACACTCACAGGTTGTCTTGAGATGAAAATAGCTCTTGTCCATCCACCAGAGGTCGGCCGCTGGAAAGTTTTTGATGAAAGGCACTTCTTTTTTCCGTTAGGCCTTGGCTATCTAGCTTCCGTTCTGGAACAAAACCAGAAGAATTTCTGTATAGTGGATTTGGCTGGTGAACAGGACCCGCTTGGTTTGCTCAGAAGAGAACTTAAGGAGGAACGGCCGGATATTGTCGGGATAAGTTGCATTGTTGGCGCTGGTCTCATGGAAGGCTTAGAATGCGCCAAGGTTTCTAAGGAATATAACTGTTCTACGATTCTTGGGGGGCCAATGCCATCAGCATTCCCGGATGAACTTCTCAGGAAGGAATATGTGGACATGGTATGCGTCGGCGAAGGTGAGAACGCCGTACTAGACTTGATGAACAACTCGCAACCAATTAGGAAAGGAATCGTAAGATCCACCCCCCCAGATGTTACGAAACTTCCGTTTCCCGCTAGACACCTCTTTGATATGAAAAAGTATTCACCGCCCATTCGCCAATGGGGGAACAAGAAGCTAGGAGTCATTCTTACGAGTCGTGGCTGCCCTTACTCTTGCAAGTTCTGTTACAAGTCCTTGTTCGGATACAAATGGCGTTCCCGAACTGCTGACGATGTCCTGCGGGAGATAGATGTTATCGTCAATGAATACGAGCAGACTGGCATCTACTTTGCTGATGACCTATTCACATTAGACAAGAAACGTGTACTGGAAATATGCCGTGGAATTTATGAACAAAAATATGATCTTACGTTTACTTGCGATGCAAGAGTCGACTCGGTTGACAGAGAGATGTTAGAGTGGCTGCGAAAAGCTGGCTGTCAAGAAGTGTATTTTGGTATAGAATCTGGTTCACAGAGGATGTTGGATCTGATGTCAAAGGGAACAACGACTGAGCAAGCGGAGAAGGCTATAAGGATGTCATTGAAGGCGGGACTTATGCCTATAGGAAGCATCATGGTTGGAATGCCAATGGAAAGGAAGGAGGATTTGAAAGAAACTATTTCTTTCATAAGGAAAAACCCTATCACATATGAGATTGCTTACTACTCGCCTCGACCCCAATCCGAATGGTATAAGTATTCATTGGAAAAAGGAGTGGAGCTTACGCTCAAAGATTGGGATAAGTATTCCCAAAACTTTAGGCCATCGTTCAACTTAACGGAAATGCCTTTGCAGAGGCTCTATGAACTCGTTGAAGAAATGCGAGACATCGCCGCTTGGGAGAACCCCTGTGAGAGGGCGAAGATATTTCTGGCTAGAGAGAAACTCCACGCGTTCTCAACCAAGAATATTCGTAAGACTAGCAATTTTGTGAGCACCCTCTTTAGGAGAAAGCTAAAAGGCAGGGCTTCGAAGAGCTCAGAATGAGTTCGCTTTTCCTTCTGCCCGATAATCTGACACAATCCCGCATTTGAAAAAGTTTATCATAAAGATGTCTTCCTATGCGGTCCTCTGTTATCATCCTTCGCGTCCAAGTGCCTCAAAGGTTTAAAAGATTCATAATAACGCCTTGTACATGCGATGGTTGTTACAGGACATCCTCGCCAAGAGAGTCAATGTAGCTGTCAGGTGTAGCTTCGTATCCGATAAGCCATACCGACTAGCAGAACTCCGCACCTTTTGAGCAAATGATAAGGGCTTAATCAGATGCTCTGACCGGTTCACCCCGCTTTCTTATACAGCTATTGCCGCTCCCCATGGCATAGAAAACTCTCAAATTCATTACACTGTCCCAGTTATTCCCACCCTTTTCGTAATCTTTTCTCCAAGCTAGAAACGATACTCAACAGTAAACAGGTGCAGATATCTATCAAGAAGAGAATGACAATACCGGTAGAGAACTGATTTACTAAACAAAAAATGAAAGATAAAACCAAAAGGTATCATCCACTCGCCTGGAGAATTCCGAAGAATCGAATGAGTCCATTTAAGGCAAAATCGTCTCGGTTGTTGATATTTTAGCAAGCCATTCTTCTTTCTAATAACGTAGTAATGAAAGTCCCATCCATAAATAATGTTCTCAGCGAACCAAGAAGGAGAAACGATATAGCCGTTCCTACCAACTCTCTTCAATTCTGTGAACAATCTTATAGGGTCTTTAATGTGCTCTAACACATGGGAGCAGTGGACGAAACCGAAACTGTGATCTTTGAACGGCAGATATTGCCCGTCGCAAACTACGTATGGAACTCCCTTGGGCCTCAACCCACGTCTAACATCCACCACTACGTCTGTCTTCTGAAAAGGAGCGTCGCCACAGCCAACATCAAGAATTAGTCCACAATTGTATGTCTTGAGCTTTCTTGCTACTTCCTCGGAAAAATATTTAGTTTTTCGCAGCTTCCATATATTCTTGAGGTGTTCTAACAGATCCAGAGCACTCTCCTCCCATTACGCTAGGCCGGAAGAGAACCATTCATGGAGTTTTCTGAGAGCAATGGCTAAAGCAATTAGCTCTAGCCCAAAGATCAATGGGACATACGACTGGAAGCGACTCCAGAAAGGAACTATTTCATTGCTGACCTCGATCTGTATGGCAACCGAATTGATGTTCCATGATACGTGCGGACCAATTGTGATCTCAACTGAGTTTGTGAGCCCTATCCACCGAAAATCTACTGGGATCCAATAGATCCAAGGCCCCTGGCCTACTTGTCCCTCTTTCAGGGAAGAAACACTCTTATTCGAGATTTCGTGGTCACCTACCGTTATTCGGATCTGAGAAGTTTCCTCTTCAATCGGTGAAAGTGCAGATTCGATTCTTAAAGCGCTTATCACGAGAAAAGCCCTTGACGCATTCTTATCTTCTTGACTCAGGAACGGATATATCCATAAGTCCGATTCCCAACACGCTCCTGATCGTTCACAATTCTCCGAGTTACCGAGTACTAACCCCCCTCCAACCAAGTTAACGCTACCGTAGGAAGAGGTGTACTTACCTAAGCTACCAAAATAGTATATGTTTGGCACATGAATTGAAAGCTCTCCACTAACCGCGGCTTGGACTAGTGGAAAAGATGATACAATAAATATGGTTAAGAATCCCAGCAAGAGGAACGCTCGTCTTCTTCCTAGTTTAACGACAATTCTGGTTCTTGAAAACCTCTCTCTCACACGATCAGCAGTAATCGTATCTGTCTCAGCAGATCGCCCTCTTGCCGCAATGAAGGATGATGAAGACCGAATAATTATAGCTACGAGGACCAGTCCATGCAACAGACTTAGAGAGAGATTGAGATAGTTGCTCGGAAACGACCAGTCCCACTTCGGAAAGCTCGGGAGTACCCAATAGTAGCCTTCAACAATCTGACCCCCAGTTATTGCGTCTATAAGCAGGCTCGAAAACCAGAGTATGTGAGGATAATAGGTGGGTATGCTAGAAAAGAGCAACGCTTCAAGCAGCAGAAAGGGAAACACCCACATTAGGTAGTGTGACTCGTATAGGGTGGAGAAGATAAGAAAGAGGGAGAATGTAATTGCCACAAGCTGACTGATAAGACGAGCCGGAAACGGTTTTCTCCGGAAGGCAAACAGGATGACAACAAGGTAGATGACTAGGAAGGTACGAGTACTGAAAAGTGCACTGACCATCGGCCACAGTCCCAATTCAGCTAGAAAACTCGTGAAATTCCTATAGTACCCTCCTGGAAGACCTCCTGGTTGGGCTGAAGTACCTCCGGTTGTGAAATTTGACCACCAGACCCCAACAGCCGTGAGCAGAGCACTAGGACCCAGAGCATAGAGTTGGAGAACGATCATGAAGTATCCGATCGACAGTATTGCTGTTGAAAAAAGAGCGGCTTTCAGGAAACGCGAAACTCCGGGGGAGAAAGAATTGTCTCGTCTCCATAGATACACGATAAAGAGGGGGGCAACGAGAGCCGGAAGATATCTGAAGAATGTCGCCACGCAGAGGGAGACCGCGCTCTTGCGCACTTTATCGTCGAGTAAGTAGGCTAGCGCCAGTAGCATAAATCCCACGGTCAGCGACTCTGTGTGCCCCATAGCTGCTCCCTGCCAGATGACAAATGGATTGAGGAAATAGGTAGCAGCAATGTTCGCACTTTTAGCAGACTCCTTTGAGAAATGCAGGGATATGTTGTAGAGGGAATAGAATACTAGAACATCGCCGATGATGGGGGGAATTTTATAGAGGAAGGTCAGGATGAAGTTGTAGCCAATGCCAAATGAACTCAATAGAAAGTAGGTTATGTGCATCGGCAGGTAGAAAACAAGGAAGCTTACGCCAAAACCGGGGTTATGCGCCAGCGGGTTAATGCCGTAAATGAGCAAGTACTCGCTATTCATTATTCTCTCCCAGACGGCTGCATGTTGTGTATAGGGAGCCAGCAGAAGTCGAACTAGGAGACCTAGAACGAAAAATGCAAATACTCTGTCTCGCATTACGGCTGGACCCTCTTACATTCTATCTTCAAGGCAATCAGACAGTGACTCGGGGGGGATTGCTGATATAGATATCGGAACTAGAAAAGAAAAGCCCTTAATGAGTTTGATGATCGTTACGATTCTGGTGTACTGGGGTGAAGACTAGATGACGCCAACGGGAGAGGGAACATGGCCAGGCGAAGAGCTGAGGGAACCAAGAGTACAAGACGTCGGCTATCTTCACAACTTGACCAGAACCCGTTTGCTCAAGTCCTATTTACGATCAAAATCCTCTAGAAAGGTAAGCCTTAACGTACTAGATGTCGGATGTGGTGAAAAGCCATACTATCCGCTTTTCGCTGAACTAGCCAATAGCTATGTCGGATTAGACATCCAGCGAACAAGTCACGTAGACATCGTCTGTAACGCGGAAAACTTCCCCCTTATTGAGGATGCATTTGAAATTGCTTTTTGTAGTCAAGTACTTGAACATGTAAAGAATCCGAGGGAGCTCTTGATCGAGGTTCGCCGAGTGCTTAAGGAAGAGGGCGAAATCATTTTATTTGTGCCTAGTTTTTGGCCACTCCACCTTGCCCCCCGAGACTATCGAAGGTGGACACGGTACGGAATCGCAGTTGAGCTTGAGTTAACAGGCTTTGATGATATAGACGTGCATGACTGCGGCGGTTCATTTGCAGGAATCATTCAGATGCTCTTATTCGCTGCGGATGGTTTTTTCGGTGCAGGGAATAGATTGACTCGTTTTTCGTTGAGGTTTATTAGGTCCATTCTGAATAGCATCGGACTACTCTTAGATCGAAGAGTTAAGAATGATGCTTTTACGACAAACCTTTTCGTAACTGCAAGGAAAAAAAGAGTATGAGTGCACGTATACAAGCTGCCAATGTCCAATCGGTCCTGCATAGGCCCTTGAAGCTCTACTAGAATCTGTATATAACTAGTCAAATGAAGCACTACCTAGCTGAATGAGGGAGTAAGCATGAGCCACTATATGTATCAAGTAGTTCGGGCAGCAAGTAAACGAAAGTTTGGTTTTGGGAGGAGCTTCAGATCTATCTCTCCATCACGCAAAGTGCGAGCCAGCTGGACCTTCAGGTGCTGTGACCAAACGTATCGGAAGTTTGTCAAGTTCCAGAAAAGACCTTCAGCACAAGCCACAGTTCCACCTATCTTGCCCTGTGAGAACAGATAACCTGCGAAAAAAATCATAAGGAATACGTACACTGGCACGCGCTTTACAACATTGCGAAGTTCATAGTTTTTTATGAGCATTGTCTCATGATTCTTGCAACTAAAATATGTTCTTCGCCAACGTTTGATTCCTGTGGACACACCTTCACCGACATGCAAAACTATGGAGTTCGGGACGAAAACCACCTTGTACCCACATAGCCAGGCCCTCCAGCACAAGTCAGCATCCTCGGCATATAGGAAGAAACGTGAATCAAATGATCCCATCTTATCCAAGAGCTCTCTTCTGGCCGCTATCGCCGCCCCTCCCACAGCAAAAACTTCGAAAACCCGGTCATACCGACCATCGCCCTTATCCTTTCCACCTATTCCGTAGCTAAAACCATAGCGATCCATCATCCACCCACAGCAGACGATTGTGGGATCATCCATAGGCAGTATCTTGCTCTGCGCGATGCCTATGTTCGGATCAGACTCCATGACACGAACGAGTTCTCTTAACCAGCTTGGGTTAACCTTAGTGTCGATACTTAGGAATACCACATACTTGCCTACTGCAAATTTTAGAGCTACGTTGTTGCCTGCAGCGAAGCCCAGATTTCGATCATTGTGGATAAACTTCAGGCGCGGATCAGATCTAAATCTGGTTTGTGCCCACTCAAAGCTTCCATCATTTGAGGCATTGTCGACAAACAGCAGTTCAAAGTTTGGGTAGTCGCTACTTAGCGCGGAGTGCAGACAATCCTCAACAAACCGCATACCGTTATAGTTCAAAATTATGACCGAAACTGGCGGATAGGCCTCTAGCATGAGACTCGTCACACAAATGAAGTTTTTGTCAACCACATAATAGCGTTGCGAGAACTTCAAATTCCTTTCGCCGTACATCTGGAAGCACGTCCCTAAGTTATCTTCACATGAGAGACCGCTAGCAAAATCGATAAGTACAACTCGGCTCATATCCAACCGAATAACTTCGAGAAGGAGCTATCTGGAACGAGAGTTTTACTCGTCATTCCCAAATCCCCAACAGAACGCCTTCGTCCCGGCTACCCACACACGGGGATGGCCTACCTAGCAGCTGTGCTGAAACAGAATGGTGTACAAACAAAGATCGTGGACATGCGTCTTGATTACGAGATTAAGGATCTACTGGAGATTCTAGACGAATTCAAGCCCGATATCGTGGGTCTATCTATCATCAGTCTCGGCTACAGGACCGCGTATGAACTCATCAACAAGATCAAATTGCATGGAAGTTGGACCGTCGTTGCTGGCGGTCCCCATGTATCGTCCATACGTAGCAAAGTATTGTCCGAAACGTCTGCAGACTTCGCCGTCAAGGGTGAAGGTGAGTACACGCTATTGGAGCTCTGTAAGAACATCGAAGCTAGGGCTGACAATTACGCACAAATACTGGGGCTGATCCGACGATCCGGGAGCGACATCGTAGAAAACCCTGATAGGCCATACATCCAAGACTTGGACGAGTTGCCGTATCCTGCCTACGAGGAGTTTGAACTGGAGAGGTACACAAGCTATGTTGAACGGGTACTCCCCATAATAACATCGAGGGGTTGCCCGTATGGGTGCATATTCTGCTCCGTCAGACTCTCAATGGGCAACAGATTCAGGGCGAGAACCTCGAAAAACGTCGTGGATGAGATAGAACATTGGTACAACAAGGGATGGGCCACCTTTGACATCAACGACGACTGCTTCAGTTTCGACATTAACAGGGCAATCGAGATCTGCGACCTCATAATCGAAAGGAAACTCAAGATCAGCTACAAGTTGTATAATGGGCTCAGAGTAGATCGGGTTAACAAGGATCTTTTGAAGAAGATGAAAGAGTCGGGCTGCACATTCATTCAATACGGAATCGAGTCAGGAAATGATGAGGTATTGAAAACAATACGAAAGGGAATAACCCTCGAAGTGGCGAAGAAAGCCGTCGAAATAACTAACGAGGTGGGCATTGAAAACGCGGCGAACTTTATAGTTGGTCACCCAGGCGAAAACTTGAACAGGGCTCTTGACTCAGTTCAGTTTGCGGAAGCCCTGCCGACAAACTTCACACCCTTCTACAACCTAGTTCCATACCCCGGTTCAGAGCTGTTCGAATGGGTTGAAAAGAACGCAACTTTTCTTACTCCGTCTGAAACATACCTCAACGAAGTCTCTTACGGACAGAATAATCCAATCTTTGAGACGAAAGAGTTCTCGAAAGATGAGAGAAGGAAAGCCCTTACAAAGGGCTTCAGACTCTATCGAAAGAAAGTGTTACGACAGCGACTCGGAAGAGTTGCCGGCTACATAGCCTACCTGTTTGCTAGGTACGATACCTTGTGGAACTGGGGGGCGAATGCCTTCCTTGGGTCCAAGACAGGCAAGAAGGTGCTCAAGTTCCTGAACGGTCTTCTTTGACGTTCACGGAGCGTTAAGGCTTCTAAGGCAAATCCAAGCGGGATTTTATTGAGAAATAGAAAGTTCCCTGAGCTTAACGCTATACGCTTATGATGGTATTCTCACCTATCACAAACTTGCAGCCTTTTGGAATGTTCCCATCTTGGGAAGTTATTCTCGAAGCTTTTCCGATCAGACTGTCGACGATCCTCTTCCCAGAGTCTATGAACACATCGCTCATAACTATAGAGTTCTCGACCTCACCACCTCTTATCACCACACGATCACCTATTGAGGTGTATGGTCCAATGTAGGTTCTTGGACCTATGTCGCAGTTGCATCCGACGATAGCCGGTCCCCTTATGGTGGAACCAGTACGTACCGTTGTGCCACCGCCAATGCTAACCTTCCCGGTCAGGAGCACATTGTCCTCGGCTTTGCCTGAGTTTACAGCTTCAAGATCAGAGAGGACTAGTTGGTTCGCCTCTAGAAGGTCTGACACTGTGCCCGTGTCCTTCCACCAACCGGACACCATGTGAGGATGCACGTTATATCCATCATCCACTAGAACTTGGATGGCGTCCGTTATCTCGTACTCATTCCGCCAAGAGGGTTTGATCGTCTCTAAGGCGCTGAAGATCGCCCTTCTAAACAAATAGACACCCACAAGAGCGAGGTTAGTCTTGGGCTCCTTAGGCTTCTCCACAAGTCTAACTACCCTGCCATGGTCAAGCTCCACGACGCCAAATCTCGTTGGGTCTTCAACTCTGCAGAGCGCTATTACAGCTTCGTAAGCAGGGTTTTCAAACTCTTTCATTAGCTCGCGTATACCGTTCTTCAATAGATTGTCGCCCAAGTACATCACAAAAGGTTCTTCCTCAAGGAATTCCCTAGAAACCATGACAGCGTGCGCAATACCTCTAGGCTCTTTTTGCTCAATGTATGTTACCCTGACTCCGAACGAAGAGCCATCTCCCATAGCCTCTTTTACCCCTTCCTTTATGGGACCGAGGACTATTCCTATCTCTCTTATGCCGGCGTCTCTGAGATGCTTGAGTCCATAAAATAGCATTGGTTCGTTTGCAATGGGGAGCATGTGCTTATTCCCAGTGTATGTTAATGGCCTAAGTCTGGTGCCATGCCCGCCAGCGAGAAGCAGTCCCTTCAAGGAGATACCTCTCCTTGGACGTTCATGGTGATCTCCCTAACCTGAATACCTCAATCTTCTCATCTTTGGTTGCTTCTCTATACTTATGAAAGTTTCATCTCTAGCGGAGTTCGTTTAGAATTAGCTATAGGTCAAGAAAATCTTGGTCTGATGATGCGGTACGAAGCTTTTAACGAAAGAGAACTGCAACCACAGAAAGCAGGGCTAACCCGTTGAGCGGCTTTTGTGCTCTTGTAGCTCACTAATGTTGCGGGACAACGGTTTCCACCACCAGCTATTATCTTCATACCAATCGATTGTCTTGGCGATCCCGTCTTCGAATTTGGTTTTTGGCTCCCAGTCTAAGAGTTGCTTTGCCTTCTTTCGATCCCCAACCAACCTTCTGACGTGACCGGGTCGGTCCGCCACGTGACTTATTAACTCTTCCGATTTTCCGAGATGCTTCAGGATCATTCTGGCGATGCTGATAACATCGATGTCCCTTCCCGTGGACACGTTAATGGCTTCGCCATTACACCTTGCCTCTCTAGTTCTAGCAAGCGCCTCACAGAAGTCGAACACATAGAGGTAGTCCCTTGAGTATTTCCCGTCCCCATACACTGGAAGGCGTAGATTGTGCAAAGCTCTAATCGTGAAGTATGGAATTAGTTTTTCAGGAAATTGTCTTGGTCCATAGTTGTTGAAGGCTCTTATTATTGTGACAGGGAGACCATAGGTCATGTGGTAGGCATAGCACATTCTGTCTCCTGATAGCTTAGTTGCAGCGTATGGACTCTGAGGGTTGAGAGGATGATCTTCTTCCATTGGTATTCTGACTGCTGTCCCATAAATCTCGGAGCTTGACACATACACAAACTTCTCAATATTGCTTCTTCTGGAAACTTCCAGAAGATTGAACGTTCCTATGATGTTAGACTCCACAAAAGGCACCGGATCCACTATTGAGCGGTCTATATGAGTTTGAGCAGCGAAGTGAAAGACCACGTCGGCTTTTGACACAAGTTTACTCATGATCGTCCAGTTCTTCAAATCGTCAATCACAAGGTCGACCTTATCCTCAATTCCAGCTATGTTCTCCCGCCTACCAGCGTAAGTGAGCGCATCCAAGATGATGATTCTATCTTCAGGCCATTTCTCAAGGGCGTACCTGACAAAACTGCTACCCATGAATCCCAATCCACCGGTAACGAGAATATTCGCCATGTCTCAATCCCACGCATCTAGCTACTCGATTTCCCCATACGAACGACTTTGTCTGTTCTTTTGGGTAATTGGCTGAGGACTGTGTGATCCTTAGCTTTCTTCATATTGCCGTTACGCATATGGAACGACCTCACAAAGCCACTTGGCAGTCCGTTTAACCCCGTCCTCCAATGCTACCTTTGGGAACCATCCCATTAGACATCCAGCCTTTTCTGATGACCCGACCTGCCTCCTGATGCCCCCGAAAGCTTTCGGATAGTCGACAAAGGAAATGGAGGACTTGCTGTCCAACAACCTGATTACCAACTCGGCCAGCTGTAGGTTTGATGTAGGTCTCCCGGTCGCCAGATTCACGGGCTCTCCAGGGGGCAGTTTTCGCGCGAGCCAAAGTCCCTCAACCACGTCGCTGATGTAGACGTAGTCGCGCAGATCCGTTCCATCACCGTAGACAGTCAAGGGCTTGTTTTCTCTAGCCAACAGGCAGAAAGTGGTCACGACCTTGTTCAGCTGTTGCTTGGGTCCATAGGGATTGAACAGCCTAACTATTTTGACATCAGCTTGGTAGCATCTGGAGTACATATAACAGATTCGATCTACTGCTGCCTTGGATGCTGCATAAGGGTTGGTAGGCCTGAATTCATGAAGTTCGTTGATAGGTGTGTCTGAGTCACCATAGACCTCACAACTACTCGGATAGACAAGCGGGATCTTCTGTTCTCTGCATACCTCGAGAACATTCAGACAGCCTCTGAGATTCTCCTCAATGGTACCAATCGGTTCCAAGACGCTCTCGCCCGGCCTTGCTCTGGCTGCAAAGTGATAGATCAGACCGCAGTTTTTCGCGGCTTTACGTAGCTGCTCAATGTCTAGTACATTGTAACCGTTTCTCCGCGAATAGCCAACAACTTCTACGTTCTTCCGCAGAAGAAAAACTTCCATATTGCTGCCTATGAAGCCAGTATTGCCTGTAACAAGAACTCTCATACTTCTCCCACACCCTGGCTAACTCCTAACCTTCGCCAAGAATTTATGGAAGACATCAACCATATACGACAATCTAGCCTCATCAATGCTAGGATGAATGCCTACAAAGAATGAGGACCTCATTACTCTATCACTTTCTTCCAAGTTTCCAACGGTTCTACAATCTATTTTTGAATAAGCAGGCTGTCTTAAAATGTTACCAGCAAAGACTGGCCTAGTCATAATCCGATGTTTCTCCAAGTAAGTGACCAGATCTGTTCGTGTAAAGCAAGCGTCGTCCCTGACTGTGAGAGGAAAGGCAAACCAGCAAGGATCGGCTTTTGGTAGGAATTTAGGCAAAATAAAGAAGTCTTCAAACTTTGACAGTTCACTGTACAGCTTTGAGAAATTGGTCTTTCTCTTTTCAATGAAGTCGGGCAGTCTCTGCAATTGCTGAAGCCCTATCGCGGCTTGGAGATCTAACGGCTTCAGATTGTAGCCTATGTTAATGTATGTGTAGCGTTTATCATAGTCGGTCAGCAGTGTTTTTTCGAATCTCAGGGGGCAGAACGCATTGGAATTGACAGCGACATTGCAGACAGGGCATACGCAAGCTCTTCCCCAGTCTCTGAAGGATCTTACAGTCAGAGAAAGCTCCTCGTTGTCTGTGACCACCGCCCCACCCTCCCCCATCGTAATGTGATGAGCAGGATAGAAACTAAACGTGCCTAGATCTCCAAAGTTTGAGACGAACCTTCCATCATACCGTGATCCCAAGGCGTCACATGTGTCTTCGATGACTTGTAAGTCGTGTTCTTTTGCGAAATCCATTACCACATCCATTTCGTTTGGGTTTCCCAGCGTATGAGGAAGCATGATAAGTTTGACCTTCTTTGAAAGTGCCTTCTCTAACTCCGAGGCGTTGATGTTGTAGGTACCTGGGCAGACATCGATGAAAACGGGTCTGATACCATTTTGAATCAGTGGGTTCAGGGTCGTTGGAAAAGTGACAGCCGACGTAATGGCTTCGCTTCTCTTGGGAAGTTTAAGGGATTCAACAGCCAATAAATTGGCTGATGACCCACTGTTAACGACCACACAATGATTCACACCCAGAAACCTTGAGAATTGTTCCTCGAATTCCCTTCCGTACTTGCCGATTCCAAGCCAACCCGAAAGTAGCGATTTTAGAACAGCGGCGACTTCGTGATGGTCATAGACGGCCCAAGCATAATGAATCGTGGTCTCTCCGGGAACGAAATCTTCTACCCTTTCCTGAAACATATTTTTCAAAATATTGAAGATCTCTTTCTCATATGATTCCGACAAGGTCTTATCCTCATCTTTTCCCGTTATTGGAACACTGATTCAGGTCCTGTGAAGCCTCTGGTTCACGTCGTAGGTCAGGTACAACCTGCATGTAGAGCCAAGAAAGTACGTAGAAAGCAGTGACATACCCCAGCATGAGGTTCTTTGAAGTGGTTAGTAGGAGTGACACATAGGGGATTGTGAAGATCATCGAAATTCTTTGGATAATCGAACCTAGCCGATTATCCACTCGATCGGGAACCAACCACAAAACTGCAAGAAATAGGATTTGGACAGACAGGAAGCTAGGATTATCGATTTCGGTAATAGCAACAACGAGACAGAGAGCTGACAGACTAAGTAGATAAGCAATTGCCACAAACCTTGACGACTGCCTCTTGAACTGTTTACTGATCCTCAAGCTGGAACTGCTAGGGGAAATCAAGTCGATTGTTAAGGCTAATATCCCAACCGGGATAAGAGATAGAGTTGGTTGCCAAAGGCGATACGCGACCCTCAACACCTCTAATGAGCAATAACCGCCGAATAATAGGCCCTGCATACGGATCAGCGTTTTGCTCAGCGAGCATTCCTCTTTGATAGTTCTGTCAAATCGACTTTGTGATTGGAGACCTGTCCATATTTATCGTTGACCTTCGACTGTACATATAGATGTCGACAGTCTACGCAACGCATTAAGAGCCTACCGAATGAAACTTTTATTCTCAAAGGAGGCATCTCCTAGCGGAGGAAAAACCAAAACGTGAAACTGACTCGACGCAACAAAGCTATTGGGATTGGCCAAGCCTTTTCAACAAGCACACTTTCGAAAAGACAAACTCTCAGAAGTGCGTTTACATATTCCTCAATCTTTCTCGTCGCGCTAGGCATCAGGCTCATTGTCGCCAGCTCAGTCGACATGACATGGGACGAGGGACTGTACACGCTCTGCGGGATGGTCGCTCTTCGAAACCTATTAGTGTTGAACTTCTACCCTGATGCGTGGAGTTTCGAATTCCATCCGCCTGTAGTTATGATTTTGTTCGGGCTGTCCTTTGCCATCTACATCTTTATCGCCACAGTGTCTCAGTCCGGTATGATTCTTAACCTCGAATTCTTCTATGGACGAGCTTTAGCCCTGTTCTCTGGGTATTCAAGTCTGCTGATGGTCAGGCTACCATCAGCAGTTTTGGGAGCCTTGTCTTGCGTGATGGTTTTCATCTTTAGTTCAGAAGTCTTTAAAAACAAGGGGGCAGGGCTCATTGGAGCTTTCCTTCTTGCTTTCACGCCGAGCTTCATTGCATTTACCTCACTTGCGATGCTCGACGGCGGAGTAGCTTTCTTCTACATTCTAACCGTCTTACTATTCTACAGATCTATACACAGGAAGTCGCTGAAGTACATGGTTCTGTCGGGTTTGTCTCTTGGACTTGCTTTTGGCACCAAAGAGACTAGTTTCGCAATACCCATCGTAGGAGTTTTTTGGTTATTCCTCCGCGCAGCGAAAGCGTGGCTATCAAGCGGCAGAGGCGGTATTCAAAGAATTCTAGAGAATTTGAAAACCTATTGGTTTGTCCCGCTCTGGATTCCGTTGGGTCTGTTGACCTTCTATGGAACTTGGCCGTGGCTTTGGAACGATCCCATTAGCAAATTCGCTTCTACGTTCCAGTCCTACGGCTCTTGGGGTTCCGCTCAAGGATTTATGTTTGGGTCAGTTGACTACTATGGAGTCAACCTGTTGGTCACAACGCCAATCGTTCTGTTGGTCCTTTTTCTCATTGGAACGTTTACCGTTTTCAGAGAAGAGAAGACAAAGGACGCCGCAATTCTCTTCTTGGTTTGGTTTTTCGTCCCCCTCGCAATAATGAGCACACCGTTTGTACCAAAAAGGGGGGGCGCTAACCAGATAATTTTCCTTCTTCCCTCCCTCTGCATGGTCGCTGGTCATGGCGGATCGGAGATTATCGGTCGTCTCGAAAGATTGCGGTCGTTTTCACCGCCCAAAGGAGGACAGTTTTTAAGATCCAAGAAAGTCGCTACTGCGCTGGCCTGTGTAGTGCTGATGGCGCCTGTCGCCATCGAATGTTGGTATATCAATCCATACTACTTGGACTACTACAATCAACTCGTGGGAGGAATGGAGGGAGCAAAGGACCACTTCTACGTAGGCTGGTGGGGTGAAGGAATGGCTGAGGCTATAGCCTATGTTGATGAGCATGCACCACTGAACTCTTCAGTCCTTATCTATGGACCGCGAGGAACAGCCTTCTACCATTCCACACGAGTTAATCTAAGAAACTCATTAAGAGAAGAGGCGCTGTTCTTCGTACGAGGAGCGGCTGATACCGCGGAATCTATCGGCTTTCCACTAGAAGAATGGAGAAACGGCGACCTGACTTTTCGTTTCCCCTACTACCGTCAAGGAGAACCTGTCATCCTTGACACGGTCAGTCTTCGATCGGCGAGTGTGAGCTACATCTTAGTATACAGATGGGCGGTTCACAATCGACTCCAAACCCTGCTCGATCAAAACAATTTTGAAGTCGTTAGCGATCTAAGAGCGAACTACACCCCGACCCATACTATCAGAATCAAGGGAATCGAAGTGTGCTGGATCTACGGGCCCTTCTATTGATTTCCTTAGAGGGAGCTCACCAGAGCCTAGTGAAGATAAGATACAACATGTTTAGTCCGACCTTGAAAGCTCCCCTCTTCTCACCGGTTATCTTTGAGATCCCCTTTCTTGGGCGGTAGTTGACCGGGATCTCTATCGTTCGTATTCTATGCTTCAGCGCAATTATAATCATCTCCGGGGAGAAGTGTGATTTGCCAACCGTAAACTCTCCCTGAATCCTCTGCAGTGCATCCCTTCTGATGGCTCTCATCGTGCACCCCACATCGGATAGACTCGGACCGTTGTACAGTAGCTCGATGAGCTTTGCGAGGAACCAGTTTCCCCATCTCAGAAATGGGCCCATGTTCGAGCCCTCATGGATCAATTCTCTAGTGGTTCTGGTTCCCAGCACCATCTCGAAGTCGTCGATGTAGGCTAAGAGCTTCTCGATGTCCCTACCACTAAAGGTGCCGTCAGGTTCCGAGAGAATTATTATATCTCCTGAGCTCTCTTTCAAGGCCCTTCTGCACGCGTATCCGTATCCCCTCTGTTCTTCCTTGTAGACTTGAGCACCAGCCTTCAGGGCAAGCTCCGCAGTTCGGTCAGCGGAACTGTTGTCCACCACTATGACCTCATCTACAGAGTTGAGGAGGAAGTCCTTGACAGCCTCGTATACGTTCTCTTCCTCGTTAAAAGCGGGGAATACGACGCTTACCCTTCTTCCTTTATGCATACGTGTCCCGCGTTGGGAGGACGTTCAACGAAATTCTACCTTCATCGCCACAATTAACATTTGCTTGGCGAAGGGCTTGATGGGAGAGGCGAGGTACAGTTGGACTAGGAAGGGGTTTGCTGGAAGCCCAGACTTGATCGAGAAGGGCAGAAAGCGTGGTATGCACTCCTTGACTTGGAGGTTGTGAGAGGCGAGAAGATCGGATAGACCTATGTGTGTGAGCATAACCTTGTGGGTGTAGTCGTCAAAGTACTCCTTGTACGCATATCTAAAGTTCGGCGAAATAAGAATGAAGAGCCCTCCTAGTTTCAAGACTCTGTACACTTCATCGAGGGTCTTCTCAATCTCTTCGAATGTCAAGTGTTCGAGGAGGTTACTCGCAAAGACCACGTCGAAGAAACCAGGCCCGAAGTTCTGAAGCGAGGTGCAGGATTGAACGTACTTACGGATCCCACTCTTAGCGTTTTCGAGGCAGGATTCATCTCTGTCTAGCGCGAACTTCTCCGCCGCATGTATATTGTTGATGAAATCGCAGTACCCTGCTCCAAGGTCTAGAACCCTACCGTTTTCCGGTACGTAGCGTTGGAGGTGTCTACAGAGTACGCTCCAGAATCTCGATCGTTCGGGAGTGTATGCGAACCTTGTCTCAAAGTATTTGTTTGCCGTCAAAGTCAGCACGATAGCCTAACACTTATTCAAACCTCATAACTAATCATTTTCTCCCGTAAAGCTTTCCTTGACAAACATGGTACCTTTTCTAAGGAACCAACCCCATACTCAATGCATATATGTGGGCGTCTACGTTGACAGTGGAGAGTTTGCAGACATCGTCCAATCGTATTGGTAACGATAGCCTGAAGCTTGCAGTTGTAATCGGGCCCCCAAGCTATCGTAAACCACAAGAGACCCAGTTGTTTGACGGGTGCCAGCACTTCCGAACTGTCTTTATTACGGCGTCTGAGGAACCCATTAAGCCTCAGGCTGAGAGCGGACAGCTAAATGTAAGTATCAAAAAGATCGTTCCGGACTTTCTCCTGGCACCATTCGTGCGTAAACCATACAGCCCGGTTAGCTTCATCAGACTGAGCAGGCTCGAGCGGGTCCTCGGCGATGCGGATGTCGTCAACTGCATAGAGCTCTACTCTCTCATCAGTCGACAGACAGCCGAAGCAATCTATGAAAAGAAGTCGAAGCTGGTGGTCAGCGTTTTCGAGACGATTCCCAAGACGCCAGTGTATCAGGCACCCCCTTTCAGAGGTAATCTCAAGGTGGTGTTAAGGAGAGCGGACCTGGTCCTCGCCTACACAAATAGGGCGAGGGAGTGTCTCCTCAATATGGGAGCCGAAGAAGGTCGGGTTACGACTCTGTATCCTGGAATTGATCTCAAGATATTCTATCCTGCCGTAGAAGAGAGAAGGGATGTCTCAGTCAGGGTGCTTTTTGTGGGCGGGATGGCGGGAGAGAAGGGACTTCGCGTTTTGGCAACCGCTTTTGAGAGTTTAGATGTTGGAGGTGCGGAGCTATGGATTTGTGCAAGGAATTTGCCGCATGATACTAGATTTGCTATTCAACGGCTCTCCAGGCGTCGGACAGTCAGAGTGTTGGGTGACGTAGACCATAGAGCAATACCCAGTGTCTACAGACAGTGCGACATATTCTGCCTTCCGAGCATCGACAAGCGGAGACTTGGGGTCAAGGTGTGGGAAGAGCAGTTTGGATTCGCGCTTGTGGAGGCGATGGCATCCGGTCTACCCGTCGTAGCCTCTAACTGTGGAGCCATACCTGAGATTGCTGGCCCGAAGAACTTGATAGTGCCCCAAGGTTCTCCTGAGGAACTCAAGGAGGGGCTCACCCGACTAATAGAAGACAGTAAGCTCCGCCGAGCAATAGGCAACTCTAACCGCTCAAGGTCTGAGGAAATGTTTGATCTTGTCAAGCAGAGAGAGAAGCTCGACAGAGTGCTTCTCAAGCTGTTCAGCTGAGATTGAACGAGAATGTGAAGGTCGTCGTTTAACCAGCTTGCCCTGTTTCCTTCAAGCCCCCGAACCACCTAGAATGCGGGTAGCGATGTGCCCTAAAAGAGCGAGTCCATAGACTATGACTATCAAAAAACAAGCCAACGGATGAATGAACCAGGCTTTGTCGGCTTTCTTACGATATCCCGAGACACTCTCTTCAACCAGAGGAAGCAGAGTCAAATTATAGAAGATGAAAAGGAGAACATCGAGTCGCTTCGGTGGTGGAGATACTCTCCGCCTCCGGAAGAGCAGGAAATCTCTGACTCTACGGTACGCCTTGCGCACGAAGCCCCCTAAATCGCCGACATGTAGGTGAACAACTCCAACTCTGACCTTAGCAAAGGTGTCGAAACCGCTCTGAACGAGGTTGTAGACGACGTCCACATCAAAGTAGTAGTCGGGATCCGAGTTCTCGAGGAGGAGCTTCTTCCAACCCGTAAAACCATTGGCTCCAATTGAGGGAAGCCTGGACCCCTTGGGGAGCCGTACCATGACATGGTCTTCAGTTCTGTCAGCGTTAACCTCTAAGGATGGCAGATCAGTCCAGTTGGACCTATTCCAAGACCAGTGCGCCCTGGTGCCAGTGTAGAAACCCAAGGGATCGTTATCCCCACACAGGGCTGCATAACGTACAATTGGGGGATCTTCTGGTCGATACGTCCACGCGATGGGCTCTGATCCAACCACTTTCCCCCCAGAAAGAGCCGCGACTATCTTCGTGAGCCAATCGTTCGAGGGGAGTATGTTATCCGAATCAACGAAAGAAACCATCTCAAATTTCGCGGCCCTTAGTCCAACAGCCTTGCCGGCTTCGCCAGTCTTTAAAGGGTTTGACAAGATTCTATCCACACCGTAACGATTGGCGATCTCGATTGTCTCGTCTTTTGATCCTCCATCCACCACAATTATCTCAACCTTCTCCTCGGGATAATCTTGTTTCTTGATACTACTGAGGCATAACTTGAGCGTTGTACCTGAGTTATACGTTGGTATCACTATGCTTACCCCGGGTAGCTCGTTCCTAGGCATCTTCCAAGCCACCGTCTGAAGCCTCTCTGCCTTTATTCCCTAGATTCAAGAAATTGTCATGATCTAGTGATTAATCATTTGGGCTTTCTGCAAGAAGTCGACAGACGCTTAGAAACGGTACTCTATGTCAGTGGTGACATCATCAGCGACGCTGATAAGCCCCTCTTATCATGTCCAATATTGGTTTATCATATCGTTCAATCTGCCTTAAGATGAAACCTGGCTCTCCGTCAAAGCCAATAGCTTTCGTTGGACAGACGAAGAAGCAATACAGGCACTTGACACATTCTTCAGCCTTTCCAGAGAGTCCGTCAGGGAGATCTATTTCTGCTGGGCAAAACTCGCCGCAGATTCCGCATCTATTGCAGCGTCGGGCATCAAGAGTGATTCTCTCTATAATTCCATCTTCTGGGACGAAGACATCTTGTCTTAGACCCAGCTTGAGAAGAAGGTCTGATACAATATTGAAGGAGAATATGGGTTCACCAACAGGGGACAGGCGGAATGCTGTCAAATAATTTCTTAGTTTAGGATGGTAGGCAATGGCCACTAACAGATTCTTGCTCGGCCGCTCGAAGGCTCTGCTAGGCCGGACGCTTTGGTTTGTCTGTGATTTCTGAGCCTCTTCATAGTCTACTAACTCCTTCTCTCTGGCTAGCCGAAGGTATGGTATATCCGCAATCTCCCAGCCGAGTAGTTCTGCGCAAGTAGTGTCAACCTGATAGGGATCAGACCCCACTACCAAGTAGCCTAGGTAGGCAGGATCTCCGGCGCTGGGGCCGGTTCCTTCCATCACAATTAGACCGTCGACTATGTGAATGCTGGGTTTGATCTTCTCGTTTAGCCTGAGAATGTTCCTCGCCAGACTCTTATGCACCTTCTGCTTCTCAAGTCCGACAACGCATCCCATGAGGTTCTTGAGAGCGGCGGACATCCGTTGCTCAAAGTGCATCTTGAGCTTCGGGAGGTTGATGAAGTAGTCATTTTTTAGGCAGATGTCAGCTATTTTCACGTTAAAGCCATCGCCGAAGTCAACCTCTCGGTACGGGGAATGATTGAGATCCAAAACGCTAGCGCCGAACCTTCTTGCTATTTTATCTACCCTGAGTCTGGATATCACGTTGATCTCATTGCGATAGAAGCCGCTACTTGTACCGTCAGCGATGACCAAGTTGGTGTAACCCTTTTCCCTAAAGAATCGGAGGACACTTGTAATTATCCTGAGGTCCGTGGTGTTTCCTGTGAGGGCATTCATATCGCTGTTTAGGTTGGGTTTCAGGAATATCAAAGCATCCTTATGGGTCGGAAGCGAGTTCTCCCTCCTTTTCAATTCTGTGGCAACAGAGTCTGCGATGTCATTCGTAGCCTTGCACTGGTATATTGTGACTTCAGACCGCATCACATTCACCCGGCCCTAGCCTGTCAAAGCACTAGCTTCTCACTCACCCTTCCTCTGGTTTGTCTCTGGGATGCCCAACTACAGCCTTCAATCGCGTATCGTGGACCTAATGTCCTCAATAGAGCTTGCCCCCAGAATTCTGTTTCCAGATGTCGACAACCTTAGCTATCCCTTGGCTCAGAGTCACCGACGGCTTCCAACCAAGCGTCTTCCTTATCTTAGTGCTATCAAGTACAAGGTACGAGGGATCATGTATTGCTGGTCTTTGCGGATAGCCTGGAGGATAGCTACCACGCACTATTCTTCCATTGAATTCTGTTGCTTTCTGGACGATATTGGCAAGTTCATTATTGGTCACAGGATTCCCTGGTGACACGTTGAACACCTTCTGGTTCGCCTCTGTTTTCTCTATTGCCAAAAGATAGGCATTCACGTGGTCATCGATGAACATGTAGTCTCTGACCGACCCTGGAGCCCCCAGATAGCATGCTTCGTTTCTAAGCATCGTAGATACAAGATACTCCACCAAGAATCCTTTTTCTCCCTTCCTTCCATATGTGTTAATGGGTCTGAGGGCCGTGGCGTTCAGGTTGTAGACCTTCATAGCCATTCTTACGTATTGATCTGCGGCTTCTTTACTAACGGCATATGGTGATGCGGGATTAAGAGCAAGATCCTCTTTGAATGGTTTGTTCTGGTTCTGCCAACCATAAACCTCCGCGGTTGAGGCATAAACGAGCCTAGCTTTTGGCGCCTTCTCCAGCATAGCGTGGACAAGGTTAACCGTCCCTTCGTAGTTGATTGAAAGATAGGGAAAAGGATCATCAAAAGACAGTCGCACGGGAGTTAAAGCCCCAAGATGTACAACAACTTGAGGTTGTACGGATCCGATAGTTGTGATCATTGAGTGGAATGCTGTGAGGTCTCCTTCAATTAGATGAACCTTATCTATCACGCAACCCAAGCTATCTAACTCTCTTCTGGAGGCATACCTGACAAGTCCGTAAACTGTATAACCTTTTTCAACGAGTTTGCTGGTCAAATTTGATCCTATAAATCCCGTACAACCAGTCATGAGCACATTTGTCACATTTGAGTCCTCCCTAGCTCTCGCTCTGCTTCTTCTAGGTCTTTCCATGTGTTTACTGTGACAAAGAAACCTCGAAAAGGAAAGGCTTTGAGACCACCGAGACGAGCCAATGCAGGGAATGTCGTGGTTTCCATGTCCCCCTTCTTAGGAATGTACTTCAACACGTCGCGGTCAAAAACATATATCCCTGAGTTGCAAACAGCGACTGGACACATGGGCTTCTCTAAGAAGCCGAGAACTTCGAACTCATCACCAGTGTGAATATGCCCAAATGGACAGCGTGGCGTGGTCGTCGCTATAGTGACAATTGGAGCATACCTTTTGTGGAAACTAGCGAGTTCATCTAGTCTCAGATTCGTGATCTGGTCACCGTTGAGAGCGAAGAATACATTTTCACTTATATGCGTACTAATTGCTAGGCGGAATCCCTCGCAAGTCCCCCCCTCGACACTATGATGGCTGTACTCTATCTTGACTCCAAATTTTCTTCCATCACCGAAGTATTCGATGATTTTTTCTTTCATGTAGGCAACTCCAACTATTATGTGAAGTATGTTATTATTCCGCAGCCACTCGACAACCCATTGCAAAAGCGGCTTGCCTCCCACCTGAACCATGGCTTTTGGCATATTACTTGTTAATGGTCTAAGCCTGATCCCTGGGCCTCCAGCCAATACAACTGCCGTGTCAACATTCATAGAATTTTGGTCGGTTTTAATGCTTAATCAAATTTACTGCTGAAGAGAAGTTGAAAAAGGCATGCTCACTTGTTTAGGACGCAGGGAAACTCTGTCTTCTTGCAGAGTTTCGTGTGATAAGTATACGCATTTACAAAAAGGGAATCTGCGGTTAAAATATGGATGCTCTACATCCATAATTAAAATTTGCTTTTTAAGAGTGGAAACCGTTTATCGTCTCACGAAAACTTTTCCCCAGTACGGGAAGCTGTAGATCATCCTATAATTTTGGCTTACGTAGATCAAGAAATCTTCTGGGAATGCCTCACTGAAAGGCCCAACAAGAATAAGTCTGACATTGTATTGCTCACATGCACTAGTCAGGTTATAGTCGAATAAACCTAGAGGCGCCCTTCTATCAGCCAAAACGGTCACAAGTGGAACGCTACACAACACGTAGTCATTGGGGGCTGTGTTTTCCTTCACGACTTGAACCACACTGGGTAAGGCAGCGTTCCTAGGGTCGTTCGGGTTCCAGTGACCAGAAACCTCGGAACGCATGAACTCCGCGTGCCAATTGATAGTAGTAGCAAGTAGGATAAGAGCTAGCACGCTTCCTATGAGCTGCGACATCCTTATCGGACTCACCTTTTTTCTTGTAAATGCCACCGGGTTTAGTTGAAGAGGTATCAAGGTGGCCCCTGCTACTACGGAGATCAGAGGCTCAGCTTCTAGAAGTTTGTGAGGTTCTGGTGTCGGAACTGCAAAGAAAGGCATCATCAGAGCCAATACACAAAAGAGAATGAAAGATCTATTCAAGTCCACGCCATGAAGTAAGTAATAAACTGTTCCGGCCAGGCCAAGAATGTACATGGGTGAGTTGGTGGTTCGAACGAAAATGGACCACTTCTCCAACGGACTCATGCCAACCCCACTTACAAGTCCAGTCCCTAAGCCTACAACTCCGGTCACGTAGCCTCCTTGATCACTAAGTATCGACGGGTAGTACGTTGCTAGAACAAGTACCGCTGGCAGACCTAAGCCTATCAATGTCAATGTCAGATTGATTATGCGCTGACTACGTGGGCTTTTCAACAGGATGAACAACAGAAACACTGGCGGCACAAGTGCTACGGAGTGTCGAGTGATGAGAGCAAAACCAAGCGTGAGTGAGGATAAGAACACTCGCATTCTCCCCTCCTTTAGGCAGAGGTAGATTGCAATCACCGCCAGCATCGTTGCATAGTAGCTATTGGTGGCGCTAACCCCGAAGTAAAAGGAGTTCCAGGAGGTAAAGAGCGCTGAGGCGGCGACTATGCCCGGAATCCTTGAGCGATAAAGCTTTGCTGAAATGAGGTAAACCGCAACGGCTGTGGAAGCGAGAAAGAAAATGCTCATAGACTTCGCGAAGTAAAACCTGTCCCAAGGGTTGGATATCTGAAATATCCGCCACAAGCCTACCATGGTCCAATACCAAAGTGGAGGATGACCAAGTCCGAAGTCTCGGTAGGGCTGGAAGCCTTGATCTATCCAGACAGCTTGTGGAAAGATTGCCCCCTCATCTAAACTTCCATAAACCTTCGCGTATGGGAAGCGAGAAAGAAAAAACGCCATGAAGACCCCAATCGGAGGACCCAAAACCCAGATGTACGTGAACTTGGAATGTTTTGTCCACATCTGTACCATGGATTGCAGGATTGGATTTCTCTCTCGAAATTCGGATTTCAAGGAGTATCCGACAGCTAACTAGTGTTAGAATACCAAATAAAAAGAAACGTCTTTCTAAAGCATTGGGGGAGGGGATATCTCCCTTAATATGGAAAGGAGAGGAACCGCTCCTCCAATTCAGTAGATCTGGATTCGGAGTCAAATAATCAGAGGTGCGACTAGTGTGAAAGGGCTTTGGGAGAGGTTTGCGGAGGCAGTGCTGTTAGCACGCGCCACGCTAGTGCTATTTTATTTACGGTGCCTTCCCTCTCGCCTTGAGAGTTATGGCTTCCATAGATGATATTAACAGTTCACTGGCATCCAGAATCTCGACCTCGACTGGTCTTCCGCCTTTGGAAAAATGGATTATGATGTTCTCACCCACATCCTCCCCATACTCAGGTTTCTCATCGCTGAGAGTTACCACTAAAGCATTCACGTCGGGGCTGTACTCAACCCTTTTAAACCTCTTCTGCATATCTCGCCAGCCTCGCTGGATAAACCGTTATCACAGTGATATATATCGTTCTCTTCGTACACTACCCTTAGAACGTGGTTGTTCTTAAACCTGTGCGCAGTTCTCCTTCCTCGATGGCCTACGAGCACCTTATCTGGTTCCCTCAAAGCCTTAATTACTACTTCCTCGCCCACTCCGTACTTTGTCATCCTCTTCCGGGCATGCTCAGATATCCGTATCGGCTTTTGTATGAAACCCGCACCCATCCTCAAGCCGATGAACTCTCAATGGTAGCTCTCCTCTATCCCGTTGGCATCGGCAACGGCAAAGGGCTTTCTCGCATACTCCATACGAAGAGATAACTCGCCTTGAAGTTCATCGCGACTGTATCCGGTGTCTCATGCGCTAGACAGTCTAGATCATGTCTGAGTGCACCGCGATCGTACACGCCCTTTAAGGTGTATGCTTGTAGATTTCGTTTGATTCCCTAATGAATTGGGCTGTCTCAAGAGGCGTCTTCTCTGTCGTCAAGCCAGAACCAAGAACCCTGTCGCTCATCATGACGGCTTTTAAAGAGCGGGGTGTCTTATCCTAACGCTTAGGTTGGTCGGGCCATTCCTCGGAGTCGGGTTCACACTCCAGATATCCAGGGTGATTCGATCCGATAGTTCTTCAGATTTTATGTGCCCTACGTAGCTATTCTTCTGATGTACTTCTTCGCACAGGTCCAAGCGGTTGATGAAGCCACTAGCCCTTTACTTCGGTAGCCAAACCCTTGTTTACCTCATCCGGAATCACGAGAAGACTAGACCTAGCTAAGGATCGGGCGCTCTATGCGTCACTTTTAAATTTGTGTACTTTAATTGATTTCTGTGTACAGGTGGACCTCGATGTCTTCACGCGCGGTCACAGCTCGCCTAAAAGCGGAACTACTGAAGGAGATACAGGAAGTGGCTAAGGAGGAGTCAATCGATAGATCATCCGCCATACAGAGACTACTCCAAATCGGTTTGAAGGAGTACAGGATGGAGAGGGCGCTAAACCTATACCGAGACGGAAAGGTGACCCTGTGGAAAGCCGCCGAGCTGGCAGGCGTTTCACTCAGAGAGATGATGGAAGCGATCAGCGCCAGGGACATACCATACCAATACGACCTCGAAGCCCTTGAAGAACATGTAGACGAGCTGCTGGCTAAGAGGAAGACCGTTGACGCCTAGGGTTGTCAGCAACGCCTCACCACTGATCTACGCGGCCAGAATCGGCTTCCTCGGGGCTTTGGAGAAGCTCTACGGGAAAATCCTCATACCCCAATCCGTCTACAGCGAAGTTGTAGAGAAAGGCGCTGAGAAGAAAGCCGCAGACGCTCTAGTCATAGAGGAAGCTGTAGAGAGGGGCTTTCTCCAAGTCGCAGACCTAGACGAGAGAGCGAGGGTAGAGAGCGAGGTTTTGGCGAAAACGCAAAACATCAGTACCGGAGAGGCCGAGGCGACAGCGCTGGCTAAGCAGGTAAGAGCCGAGCTGCTCATCATCGACGAAAGAGGCGACACCACAGCAGCCAGAGCCCTAGGAATAAGAACCGTTGGACTACTGGGCGTCATCATCGAAGCCATGTATCGGGGTATAATAACCTTCGAGGAGTTGAGGACGTATTACAACAGGCTGACTAAGACCGAGTTCAGACTGAAGCACAGAGACCACGTGAAAGCCATGGAGCTGGCTGAGAAAGTCCGGGAGAAGGTTGAGGGAAAAACAATCCCTCGCATTCAAAGACTAAGACTTCAGAATTCGTAGGTTATTCCTCTTGGCCTTTCCGATGAGAAAGCCGCGAAGGGAAGCATGAAATACTCACGCGCTTTGAAGGCTTCAAACATCACTGATCTGCATGAAAATTTTGGCGCGCACTCCAATTAAGTTCTTGGCATTGAAAGCTGGCTATACCCTCTTCCACTCACCCCGAGCCTGATCAGGCTTTACTCGAACAGAACGTAAGCGAGAGTGCCAGCGTACAGGGACACAGCTTTAAAACGCATAAATTTATCATAGCTAGCACACGCTTCGATGCGCCGAGAAAAACAAAAACCCAAACCAGCTGATAGACTGAGCACTCAGCATCCACACCAAAATAAGAAGATATTTGCTTGATCTTACTCAACTAAGGTTAACATTAATAAGACTTGCAGAGCCACACAGACACGGAGAATCTCGCCGATGAAAGTCGTACAGGTTAAGGTCCCCGAATCCCTGTCTGAGAGAGATGTTAAGGTAGCTGCGGCAATAGAGGCTTTCTCAAGGGGTTCGGCCAGCGTTGGAAAAGCTGCTGAAATAGCTGAGTTACCTATCCAAGAGTTCCTCCTCGAACTCAGAAGAAGAGGCATCCCAGCCTACCCATACACAGACAATGAGGCTCTTAAGGAGCTTAGGCTGTGAGCAAAGCTGTCTTAGACTCCTCTGTCGTAATAGCCTTAGGCTCCCTAGGATACCTCAACAAGCTAAGGCATATTTTTGGGGAGGTTTTAATCGCAGGAGCCGTTCACGAGGAGATCTGCGTTAGAGGGCGCGGATTGACTGGCGAGCGTGAGCTTCAGGAAGCTGTGAAAGATGGCCTGGTAATAGTCAAAGACGTCAAGAATCGCATGCTCGTTGATGCTTTGCTGGATCCTCTGGCTATGGGGGAAGCTGAAACACTAGCGTTAACAGTGGATGAAAGAGCCAGCTACATAGCGTTAGATGACAGGCTAGCCCGCAGAAGAGCCAAATCCATGGGGTTAAACGTTATTGGAACGTTAAGAGTGCTAAGATTGATGTATGATGCCAAACTCATAGATAAGCATCAGCTCCTAGAATCTTTAGAAAAACTAAGGGAAATAGGCTTCAGAGTAAGTGATGAACTCATCAATAAAACATTGAGAGAAATATGAGCACTATTGTTGTTGTGAAATGGATCCTAGAGAATGAACAACTTTTCATTCCGGGGTTAAAGCTAAGCATGGATAAGATAGTTATTCATGCAACATCCTCTAATGATCTAACTCCGTTGGGATCTACGACTTCTGCGGAGCTCCTAGTGTTGATAAGAGGACTACACCATTCCCCATTCAGCCCAGAGTCTGATCAGGCTAAACTCAAACATACCATAAACGAGGAAGGCGGCGTACAAGGGCGCGGCGTACCTGCGCGGAAGCTTTGCGAACGGAGCTGTCGAAAGCACTGCGCTCGGGATGCCGATCGTGCTAAAGTACCGCAGTGACAGGCGGCTTTGTGAATTGCCGTAAACTAATCCACGGCTCCCTATAAAGGGCTTCTAACCCATGGTAGGATGAGCGCCGCACACTTCTTTTCTAGGAGATACCCCGCGGCGAAGAAGAGGAGCGCGATCACCAAGCAGGTACGCGTTCGACAGTTGCTATGGCCAATCACAAATACGTTCGCTTTCGGTGGATCATGTTCGCTCGCTCCCGCCAACCAGCCTACAGTCGGGATATATGGCTGAGACTTGGACTTTAGCGCCGCTTAAATAGTGGTTTGCTGGTATAGAACTTTAGGGGGGCGCGTTTGAAGAAGATTAGTCTCTATGTGGATGAAGAGGTCTGGATGAAGTTTAGGGAAGAAGTCTTCAAGAGGCACGGAAGTTTACGGAGCCTCAGCAGCGAGGTTGAGGGCCTCCTACGCTCTTCTCTCATAGACGACGCGCTCAAGTCAACCTTCGGTGCTCTGGGGTTCGACGTTAGAGGCACAATTTCGTCTGAAGACGTCAAGCGAGGAAGACCGTTGCTTCGAGGACCACCTTCCGAGGATATGATTAGAGAGATGCGGGGGAGACGCGCTGTCAAAGCTTTACCTCGATAGCAGTGCTATAGTCAAAAGGTACGTTGTTGAGCCTGGGAGTCCGGCGGTCGATGAGATCTTCGACGGAGCTGAGGCGGGCGGGGTCAGAATCGTCTTCTCCCTCTGGAACATAGGTGAGGTTTTGGGAACATTTGACGAGCGGCGCAGAAGAGGATGGCTTGAGGAGGACGAGTTTAGAGAGGCCTCCAAGAGGTTTGCAGACGAAGCCCTCAAACTGTTACGTCTCAGAGTTCTTGATGTTGTGCCTGTTCTCACACCGATCCTAGCCGAAGCCTGGCCATTAATTATGAATCAACACATGTATGAGGCAGATGCTATCCAAATATCGACCTGCGCCTACAGTAATTGCAGGGCTCTTCTAAGCTCTGACGAGAGTCTCATCGAAGCCGCTAGGAAAAGCGGCCTGGAAGCTGTTGACATCGAAAAGGAAGAGGGCGATGTCAGAAAGTTGATTCAAGAACGTTAACTAACTAATCACAAACGCCGCCTCTTCCCCCCTGACGGGCCCGGGTCGATCCTCCGCGTGTCGGATCAGGCTCATAGGCTTATTCAGATGCGCGAGTATCATGCTGGCTATCTCAATCACCTCCAAGTCTAATCGACTTCGCTCGATCGCCATAACCGACCGCAATACCCTTAGAGGATTTGGGGTTGGAGTGGGCAGAGCGACTGGGGTGGCTGGGAAGGGATCTAAGTGGACGTGTTTAGCATATCATTTGGAGAAGCGGAAGTTCAAGGGGCTTGAGTTCACCTGTTGTCGGGTCGACCTGCAACCCCAGCAGCTCCATGGTGGTGACCCCTAGCAGGGGTACCGAACCTTCAGGGAGGAAGGCGATGATTGACGTAGCTCCTTCCCCTGCTACCTCCACATACGCTTCGCCCGTCGGGTAACGTTCCACCTTACCATCGGCGAGCTTGAATCTTCGTGTGGATGTGGGCTTTACGTTTATCTTCTCGAGGAGGCTTGCCGGAATGGCTGTGTAAATAGCCCCGGTATCAGCCAAAAGGTCTAGATGAACAAACTTGGATCTATCCGCCGGGTTATATATCCTCACTGCGACCTTTACGTAACCCATTAACTCATTTCCCGCTTTATTCGAGAGCGCTGTCACATATAAGGACCCTTCACAACACTCTTTCCATTTCTTGATCCGCCATCAACCACGACCATTTCAACTCTTTGTCGGGGGCATCCACGCCGCAGTACGCTACCTAGGGACCGCCTGAGAACTCTTTCTGGGAAGTATGCCAGCATAGTGATGCTAATGGACGATATTTCACGCCAAGATAGATGGCAGCCTTGGGATCTATTCCTTTAGTTCGTTCGCCGCCAGCCCAAGGATGAAAGTGACTCCGTAGGTCAAGTGTGTTAGGACCGTCCCGACTGAAACCATCATCACCATTCTCAGGTTCTTTGTGGTTAAACCTTGGGTGAGACAGGCTCCAAGATATGCCACGACCCCGGCGAGATAAAGGATCCTAAACGCTTCGTTAACAAGTGATAGGGGTATCCCAGCGATTAACGCTACTAGGAACAGGGATGGTGCGAAGTACAGGATTCTCCTCGAGTTCTCGAGGAACCTCTTGGCAAAGAATCCTCTGTGTTGCCCGAACCCAGCCACCTGCCTCAGGTAGGGTTTCCACAATGGTCTGCGGTGGTGATAGACCACCATGTCGGGTGAGTAGACGATTTTCATGTTCAGTTGCTTCACTATCTGAAGAGACAGGTAGGTGTCCTCCCCAGGCCAGTAGTCCACGTTGAATCCTCCAAGCCTCTCGAGGACCGATCTACGGACCAGCATGTTGCAGGTTGGCATGTCGTCGATCTCCCTTTGGCTGGTGGGTTTGTACCTGAACGAGAGGCTTCCGGCAGCGATTGGGGATGACACGAGAATCCCCGCAGCCTTCTGATGGTCGTCGACGTTGGGTGGAGTTATGCTCGGACCTCCCACCGCAGCCACCTCAGGCTTTTCGAAGTGCTTCACTGCACTCTTAAGCCAGTCTCTCGGGGGAAACGCATCCGAATCCAGGAAAGCGCAGATCTCTCCACTGGAGACTTGTATGCCTGTGTTTCTCTTGCTGGAGGGTTTAGATGAGCCCGTGGACACGTATCTGACTCTAGGATCGCTGGTTGGTTCTTGGGCGGGCTGGGCGTCAGGCAACACCACGATCTCGAAGGAGGAATAGTCGAGCTCTTGGCAATGCAAAAGGCATTCTCTTAAGTAATCATCCACCTCCCTGCATGGCACAATGATCGAGACCAGAGAGTTGTTACTACGCAGTTTGAGGCACCTTCCAAGTTGTTTCAGTGGAGAACAATTTCACTAACTTTGATGACAAGGACCCGGATCAATTAGATTTGAGGGATGACTATTGTCAAAAGTCTTTGGGGATAAACACCAGATCCACATACTTTCAACTCCCCGAAAACTAAGAATTTCTCTCGGAGAATGCGGTTTTGAGTTGATAGGATGTTGTTGCTAACCCTGTGCATCCTCTTCATTCGGTTGTTCTGCCGGCTTCCTGAACTGGTTGAGGTGGGGAAGAGGTTGGACATGCTGCTCTCTCAGCTCCGCCTAAACATCCTAAAACAGCATATAATCGTGGATGCGATCAGAATGCGTTAGTTCAGGGCTTTCGGGACCGTGCTCGCTAGTCTCGTTTAGGTTCTCCTAACAAAGTCCAAAACCTGTCTTTCAAACTCGCCGACCACCTCACCCAGTTCTCCCGACTCCTCGTAGAGCTTTCGGTAGTCCACCTCTAGATATCTATGGATTATTATGTTTCTCAGCCTAGCACCTTTTAGGATATCTTCCCCCAGCTTTCCTGCAATCACGTTGTGCTGGAAACATATCTCGACTAGGTCCGGGTAGCTCAAGGCGGGCCCCCAGCCCATGACCGAGGCTATATGCCTGCACACATCGAGCATTGCCTCTATGATTAGATGGTAGCCCCTCTCCATAAGCCTCCGGAGGATGGGGGAACTCATGACATCTTCTGGGCTATGACCTAACACGTTCTCTTTCAGGAACTGGACCTCGCCTTTCGCGAAGTCTATTCTCCCTTTGACTACTCGCAGGTCTATGCTTGATGGGTCTTTGGAGTCGACCCACTCCCTTATGTTGATGCTTTGAAGCTCGTCGTACTCGATGTATTTGGCGTTAAGCTCTGCCAATAGCCTCCGCCTATAGTTCATGTTGTCCAGCAGGACTATCCCGTCCACCAAAACCTCCTTTTTAAGCTCCAGACTAGCCCTGTCTATGTCGACCAGATCTATCCGCTCCTCCTCAACTCCTAGAGCCTTGGATAAGCTCTCAACGATCCTGCAGAGGGAGGAATACTTGCCCTCTCCGGAAACTTTTACGGCCACGTCAATGTCATGACCTGTCTCTCCCCTCGTGACTAGGGACCCAAACAAGGCAGCGAACTCCAATCCTTCGATCTTGCTGACGGCCATCCTCGTCTTATCTAGGAGCTCTCCGCTCGAATTCACCATCGTCCCCCTCAGCTACATCTTGGCTACCGTATCGCACAAATAAGCCCGTAGACACCTCTTTTACTCAACTGAAGCCTCAACCATCCTACGACACACCGTTACAAGCTAACGAACGCCCCGTTAAATATTAACCTAGCCTTATCTCTCCAAAACAATTGATGCCACTCGCCCATCTACTTTCAGCCGAGAAGCTCCTAACATGACCCATGACTTTGCAGACTCCGCGAAAGGTGAATCTAAGCCCTCTAAATGATCAAATGGACAATACATCCACATTGACTACTGTAAGGTAGGAGACTATGTGGGCTACGAGCCGGTGGAATGAACCAACGAAATTCACAGCTTCGACAAGCAGTTCGACAATATAGAGGGGAAAAGGTTGACTGGTGACCCCATTCCCCGTTCATCCCCGAGTCTGATCAGGCTAAATTCGAACATAACATAAACGAGGAAGGCGGCGTACAGGAGCGTAGTGCACTTGCGCGGAATCTTCGCGAACTTAGTTGTCGAAAGCACCGCACTCGGAAGACCCATCGTGCTGAAGTACCGCAGCAGCAGGCGGCTCTGCGAGACGCCGTAAATCCACCCGAGGGTTCCCAAGAAGGAGACTCCAATCCAAGGTAACATTAGCGTCGCATACTTCTTCTCCGGAAGATTCTTGATGGCGAAGTAGAGGAGCGTGATGACTCCCGCAACGGCGAGCACCGCTCCCCCGGGGTTAGAGCGCTGTCAAGGGCATCCCACCAGATTGCCCAGTCTATTCCGACGTAGCCTAGCTCGGCGTAGTAGTTGATCCCGTAGTTCCAGAATGAGAGCCAAGCCAAGACCTCCGAGACGGCGAGAGAGGCTGCGACATGGAGAACTACCGTCTTATTCACAGTTCGGGTTATCGACGACATGATCAGATAGCCGATCATGATAAGAGGGAAAGCCACATAGACGCTCTTGTGGGTGTTCAGGGCCACCCAGCTGGCGAGAGTGAACATGACCCAGTTTGGCGAGGTCGTTTTCTCCCCAGCCCTTGCCAGAAAGAGCATCGTGATCGCCAATGTCGATTGACCCTAAACCCGACCTAGGTGACCCCATCCCAGCTGGATCAGGCTCGCTGGATAAAAGAGGTAGATGGTGGAAGCCAGCATTGCAAGACTGAGTCTACCTGTGGCACGTTTCACGACTGAGAGGATTGCGACGATGGCAAGGGACTCTGTGAAGGCAGTTGTCACCAATCTGCGGAAAGCCGTGTAGATCATATCTGAATGCACTTCGACCGGCTATGGCTTTTAAGGGATTTTATCCTAGGTTCCATTTGGTTCCCTAATGAATTGAGCTGTCTCAAGAGGCGTCTTCTCTGTCGTCAAGCCAGAACCAAGAACCCTGTCGCTCATCATGACGGCTTTTAAAGAGCGGGGTGTCTTATCCTAACGCTTAGGTTGGTCGGGCCATTCCTCGGAGT